>ERZ772977.134-NODE-134-length-59358-cov-4.782507_pt1 | contig 59358 bp, 59 predicted proteins | sample MGYA00511131_ERZ772977 | MGnify/ENA primary metagenome ERZ772977 (study PRJEB29015, sample SAMEA2737935) | human oral metagenome | biome: human oral; feature: human-associated habitat; material: dental | place: China | collected 2151 ...
GTGGTAACTCGACGGCACGCGAAGGGCCGGCGGCGAGGCCCATTCGTCCATTGCCTCGTCGAGGTGCAGATAGGCGTTGCTGACCGTTTCCTCCTCGTTGGCGGCGACGGCGGGGGTGGACATGGCCAAGGACATGCTCAAGGCAGCAACGAGGATTCGTAGGGCGTACTTCATCGGAGCCCCTCACTTTTCTTTCAGGTGTTCTTGTTTTTCAGGTGTTCTTGCCCGGCAGCACCGGCACGGGCTGTCTCGTGCCGGATGCGGCCGCGTCGTAGAAGGCGCGAGCGGCTGCGAGGTTGCGCCAGGCGTCGTGGACGGTTCCCAGCGAATTGTTCTCGCCTCGGATCCGGTCGACGAGGGGCTGGATCAGGTCGGAGTCGTCGTCCAGCGGTTCGAGCTGTTCCCATGAGTGAGAGGCTTCGGCATCGGGGCGCAGCACCGAGATGTGTGCGTCGATGGTGTCGATAGCCAGCGATCCCTCGGTCCCGTTGAGGGTGGTGGTGATCCGCCAGGCCCCGTCCGCCCCGGTCCAGGTGTTCTCCATGGTGGCCACCACGCCGTCGGAGAATGTGAAGATGGCGTGGCCGTAGTCCTCGACGGGCAGCTGCGGGTACCGCAGGTTCGCGACGTGCCCGATGACATCGACCGGTTCCGCTCCCAGCAGCCAACGCAGCCGGTCGATCTGGTAGATCGCGTGGTCGATCCAACCGCCGCCGGGCGCCTTGTCCTCCTCGACCCACCAGCCGTGCGAGTCGGAGTCCTCCCACGCCTTCGGCAGCACCCCGCACAGCGCGAAGTTGGCCGAGACGATCCTGCCCAGCGCACCGGAACGGATGATCTCGAAGATCCGTTGGTTCTGATCCGTCATCCGTGACCGCGATTCCGCCGGGATGAAGTGCACGCCGGCCCTCTCCACCGCCCGCACGATGACGCTCGCCTCTTCCAGGGTGCGCGCCAGCGGCTTGATGGAGACGACGTGTTTGCCGGCCTCCGCCGCCCTGATGCAGATCCCGGGGTTCTGCTCGACGCTGAAGAAGGACCCGATGGCATCGATCCCGGGATCCTGCAGCGCATCGTCGAGAGACGTGGAGAACTCCGCCCCCAGGTCACTGGCGAGGGCCCTGCCCCTCCCGGGATCGCCGTCGACGATGAGCGGCAGCTCGGTCTGTGGGTGCCTGCTCAGCCCCCGTGCCAGAGGCACCGCCGAGTACCAGTGGTCGAGCCCGACGATTGCGAATTTGATGGAAGTCACGAGTTCACCTCAGATCGCTCCTCGGCCCTGCGGGGCCGGTTTTCTGAGGAGTATTTATTAATACTCAGAGTTTGTCAACTGACGCTGTCCCGGGCCCCCAGCCGGAACATCGCGTTGCGCGCGGTCTCCAGCCCCATGTCGACGGCCCCGCGCAGCGTGGCGTCGGTGCACAGCGTCGCGACGTCGAGGTCCACGTGGAACGGGCTGCGCCGGGTCACCGCGTCGCTGATCTCGGCGACGTAGTCCTGGAGCCGGATCCCGATACCGCCACCCAGGACCACGCACTCGGGGTCGAGGACGGCGTTGATGGCGATCACCGCCGCCGAGATGCCCTCCACGAACCGGTCCATGACCTGCCGGGCCGCCGGGTCCCCCGACGCGGCCAGCTGCAGGACGGCCTCCGGCGTGGGGTTCACCAGCCCCAGCTCCCGGGCCGAGGCCGTGAGCGCGCGCGCCGACACGACGTCCTCCAGCACGCACGCCCTCCCATCGGCCCCTGTGGCGGTGAGCAGGTACGCGAGCTCGCCGGCGGCACCGTGGAAACCGCGATGCAGCTTCCCGTTGAGAATGGTCGCCAGGCCGGCGCCGGTGCCGATGTGGAAGTAAGCAAAGGACTCGTGACGCCTGGCCCGGCCGTGGATCGACTCGGCGAGCGCGGCCAGGTTGACGTCGTTCTCGATCTGCAGCTGCGTTCCGAGTTCGTCGTTGAGCATGTTGATCAGCTTGGGACGCTGCCAGCCCGGTAACTGATCCGCGTAGTCCACCACGCCGCGCTTCGGGGCGAAGACACCTGGGGAGCCGATGACCGCATAGGTCCGCTCGGGATCCAACCGCAGCTTCGCCTTCGCCTGGGAGACCTCCGCGGAGATCAGGTCCACCAGCGCGGTCGCGCTCCTGGCCACGTTGCGCACGTCGTGGCGATAGAGCTCGTCACCCGCGATATCCACCACCGCCACGCGAACCCAGACGCGACCGATGTCGACGGCGATGACCGACCCGGCGGCGGCGTTCACCCGGTACAGCTTGGCCGGCCTGCCCATGTCGCGGGCATCGTTGCCCAGCGGGACGACGAGCCGCGCATCCACGAGTTCGTTGAGCGCCGCGATGACGGTGGGTTGGGAGAGCCCGGAAGCACGCGCCAACTCGGGACGGGTCGACGGGCCCTGGCTCAGCAGCGAGTCGAACAGGACGCGCTGGTTCATCTCGCGGATGAGTTTGGGGCCCTTGCCCATCAGCCGATCATTGGCCGTTGGCATGTCGATCCTCTCCACAGTGTTGCCAAGTCAACTCTATTAGTTAATACTACTTATAATCTGGTGCAACGGAGCTAAGGAGTGTCATGACTCAGCAGAGGCCGCTACGGTTCGGGATCCTCGGGGCCGGCATGATCGCCGGCGACGAGGACGGTTTTCTGCCCAACCTAACCACGCTCGGAGACAAAGTTGAAATAACCACGGTCGCTGATGTCGTGCCCGAGCACGCGCAGCGCATCGCCCAGAGGTTCGGTATCAACACCGTCCACGAATCGCTCGACGAGATGTTGCGCGACGACCGCGTCGAGGCCGTCGCGAACCTCACCCCCATATCCGTACACGCCGAGACCTCCATGCGGATCCTCCACAGCGGCCGGCACCTGCTGAGCGAGAAACCCCTCGCCACCACCCTGGAGGAGGCCAACGCGCTCATCGAGGAGGCCGAGCGACAGGACGTGGTCTTCGTGTGCGCCCCTCCCGACACGCTCTACGCCCAGTACCGCGAAGCCCGCCGGCTCATCGACGAGGGCCGCATCGGGCAGGTGTGCTTCGCCCGGGTGCGCAGTTCGCACGGCGGTCCCGGCGGGGCCCCCGACGGGTGGCCTTTCGACCCGACCTGGTTCTACCAGCCGGGCGGCGGACCGCTGTTCGACATGGGCGTCTACGGCATCCACGAGATCACCAGCCTGCTGGGGCCGGCGCGGCGGGTCTCGGCCTTCGGCGGCATCACGGAGGCCGTCCGCACCGTGCGCGGGACGGGCCCCTTCGGCGGGTTGCGGATCCCCGTCACCACCCCCGACAACTTCCTGTTCATGCTGGACTTCGGCAACTCGACCTTCGCCGTGATCGACGCGACGTTCAACGTTCTGGCATCCAGGGCACCCAAGGTGGAGGTGTTCGGGCGGCGGGGTGCGATGGCCATCTACCACCGCGACGAGAACCCGCTCGAGGTGTTCGTCCAGGACCTGGAGCCCGGCGTCGACGCCTGGATGGATCCGGAGGACCTCTCCCGGGCCAACAACGTCCGGGAACAGGAACTGCACCGCGCCATGCTCATGGAGCACCTGGTCGACTGCGTCCGCAGCGGCGAACCCCCCATCGCCGACGCTTACAGGGCCCGGCACGCGCTCGAGATCATGACCGCGGCCATCGAGTCCGCGAAATCCGGTCGGGTCGTCGAACTCACCACGTCCTTCTAGATCATCATGTCCGACGACGTTCACGCAGAAGCGGCACAGCTCAGTCCCGAGCTGGCCCGGGAAACCGGCGGCCCCCCGCAGGCGAGCCTGGGGTACCGCATCCGGCACAACTACGCCCTGGGGCGCATTCTCAAGAGCCTGATCACGATCTGGGCCGTGGCCACCCTGTCCTTCGTGCTGGTGCGGTGGATGCCCGGCGACCCGCTGCAGGCCTACGTGCAGAGACTGATGAGCCAGCAGGGCCTGGGACGGCAGGAGGCGCTCGCGCGCGCCTCCTCGCTGCTGTCCTACGACCCGGACGCCCCGCTGCTGCAGCAGTACCTCGCCTATCTCGGCGGACTGGCACAGGGCAACCTGGGCCAGTCCATCGTCGCGCCCGGCACCTCGGTGAGCGACTACATCCTCGCCTACCTGCCGTGGACGCTGTTCAGCGTCGGCACGGGGCTGCTGCTGTCGTTCCTGATCGGGATCGCGCTGGGGGTCCTGATCGCCTACAAACGCGGCCGCTGGATCGATCACCTGATCACCAACATCTCGTCCGCGCTGAACGCCGTCCCCAACTACATGTGGGCGATGCTGGTGATCGTGGTCTTCGGCGTCCAGCTGCGCTGGTTCAACGTCAGTTCGCTGCGGGGCACGGTCACCCCCGGTGTCCAACCGGGATTCACCGCCGAGTTCATCCTCGACGCGCTGACGCACGCCGCACTTCCCATCGCCGTCTACACCCTGACCTCCGTGGGAGGCTGGATCCTGCAGATGAAGTCCTCCACCACGCAGGTGCTCGAGGACGACTACGTGATCAGCGCGAAGGCCCGCGGCCTTCCCGGTTCCCGCATCCACATCAGCTACGTCGGGCGCAACGCGATCCTGCCGTTGTTCACCCAGTTCGCCGTCCAGCTGGGCTTCGTGGTCGGGGGCTCGACGCTGGTGGAGCAGATCTTCAAGTACGACGGCGTCGGGTACTACTTCTACGACGCGATCGTGGCCCGGGACTATCCCGTGGTCCAAGGCTTCATCCTGGTCATCACGGTCTCGGTTGTGCTGGCCAACCTGATGGCGGACCTGCTCCTGTCCCGTATCGATCCGCGGATCCGAGTGGAAGGTGCCCGCTGATGAGCAACTCCCCGCTTCCCACCACCGATCCCACCGTCCTCACCGGGGCCCGGACCCCCCACCCCGGGAAAGGCCGGTGGCGAAGCGCCCTCGGGGCCAGCGTGACGGGCACCGTCGGCGGAGTGGTGTTCCTCCTCATGTGCGTGGCCTCGTTGATCCTGCCGTGGTTCATCGCGGTTCCGGCCGCCAACTCCGCGCTGATCTATGCCCCTCCGTCGGCGGAGCATCTCCTGGGCACCGACGCCGACGGGCGCGACGTCTTCACGATGATCCTGCTCGGCGGTCGCGACGTCATCATCGTCAGCATCATCTCGGCCACGGTGTCCACGGGCATCGCCGTCGTGCTGGGCGCGCTGGCCGCGTACCTGCGGGGCTGGGTGGACTCCCTGGTGATCCAGTTCACCGATTTCATGCTGACCATCCCCCAGTTCGCGCTGCTGGTGGTGCTGGCCGCCTACGTGCGTCTCGACAGCCCCGTGATGCTGGCGCTGCTGCTCGGGGTCCTCGGCTGGCCGGGGCTGCTGCGAGCGGTGAGGGCCCAGGTGCTCTCCCTGAAGGAACGCGAATACGTGGAGGCGGCGCGCATCGTCGGTTTGTCGACCCCGGTCATCATCGGCCGCGAGATCCTGCCGAACATGGCCAGCTACCTCATGATCCACTTCATCTTCGCGATGACGGGGGCGACGTACGCGATGGTGGGGCTGTACCTGCTCGGGCTGGCACCCATGACGGGAATCAACTGGGGAATCATGATCAACAACGCCTGGGCGAAGGGTGCGCTGTTCTTCACCAACGCCGCCTGGTCGATCATGGCCCCGCTGCTCGTGGTGAGCGTGCTCCAGCTCTCCGCGATCTGGTTCGCGCGCACCCTGGAACAACTCCTGAACCCACGGCTGGCAGGGAAACAACAATGATGACTCCGACCACTGGTGCGAAACCGCTGCTGGAGATCTCCGGGCTGGAGATCACCTACACGACGAACCGACGACCGTCGACCGCGGTGAGGGACATCGACCTCAGCCTGTACCCGCGGGAGACGCTCGTCCTCGCCGGGGAGAGCGGATGCGGCAAGACCACGCTGGCGCTGGCGATCCTGGGACTGCTGCCCAAGGGCGGCGGCATCGCCTCGGGAAGTATCTCGTTCGAGACGAAAAAAGGCACCACCGTGAAGCTCGCGAGCCTCTCCGGGGAGGCGAAGCGTGCCCTGCGCTGGACGGAGATGTCGGTCGTCTTCCAGGGCGCGATGAACTCGCTGAACCCGCTGCTCACCGTCAGGCAGCACTTCGTCGAGACGGCTCGCGCCCACGCGGGCAGCCCGAAGGGCGAGAAGCTCGAGGCGTGGATGGCCGAGCTTCTCGAGATGGTGATGCTGGAACCCACACGGGTGCTCGCCTCGTATCCCCACCAGCTCTCCGGCGGGATGCGGCAGCGAGTGCTGATCGCCCTGGGGCTGCTGCTATCCCCCCGCCTGGTGGTGCTGGACGAGCCGACCACCGCGCTGGACGTCCTGACCCAGAAAGCGATCATCACCATCCTGCGCTCGCTGCAGGAACGCATCGGGTTCTCGATGATCTTCATCACCCACGACCTGGCGCTCGCCGCGGAGATCGCGGATCGCGTGGCGGTGATGTACGACGGCCGCATCGTCGAGCTCGGCACCGCCCGGGAAGTTTTCACGAATCCCGGGCACCCCTACACCCGCGCGCTGCTGGAGACGATCCCCCGCTGGGACGGCGAACCCGGCCGGCTGCGGACGATCAAGGAGTCGCTGGCCGAGTACGACATCACCACCGACGAGGGCGCGGGGCAGCAGCTCACGCTGCGAACGGACCCCGAGGTGTGGCTGAGCGAGACCCACCGGGTGGCCCACCTCCCCAGGAAACGTTCGGAAGGGCGGGCCGATGACTGAGAAGTTGATGGAGATCCGTGACGTCACGCAGCGGTTCCGCAGCGCGGAACGCGAGGTGGTGGCGGTCTCGAGGGTCAGCGTCCAGGTCGATGCCGGGTCGGTGACCTGCCTGGTCGGTGAGTCCGGTTCGGGGAAGACCACGCTGGCCAGGATCGCTGCGGGCCTGGACAAACCCACCGCCGGCAGCATCCACTACCGGGGCCAGGACATCTCGCGGCTGCGGGGACCCGATTTCATGCGCTTCCGGCGAGAGGTGCAGTACGTGCACCAGGATCCCTACGCCTCGCTCAACCCGACCCGCACGGTGCTCAGCACAGTGCTCTCCGCCCTGGGCGCCCGGAGGAACCGGACCAGGCGGCGCGCCACGGAACTGCTCGAACGGGTGGAACTGACCCCGGCCGACCTGTTCCTGGAGCGCTACCCCCATCAGCTCTCGGGTGGGCAGCGTCAACGCGTGGCGCTGGCCCGGGCGCTGGCCACCGAACCGGCGCTGATCATCGCCGACGAGACCACGTCGATGCTCGACGCCTCGATCCGCGGCAGCATGATCAACCTGCTGTCGGAGCTTCGCGACGACCTGGGGGTCGGTTTCCTGTTCATCACCCACGACTTCACCCTGGCCAGGCACTTCGCCTGGCGGGGTCGCACCGCGGTGCTCTACCTGGGCGAGCTGGTGGAGTACGGTCCGACCCCCGAGGTCATGGATACGCCCCGGCACGCCTACACCAAGGCGCTCATCGACGCGCTCCCCATGATCAGGTTCGACGACGCCGATGTTCCCGATGGTGCGCCATGACGACGGGCGGCATGCCCCGCCAGGCGATTGCCGCGGGACTCACGATCGCCCTCCTGGCCGGCATCAGCATGCTGCGGGTCCCAGCCGGTTCCGCCGCCTGGGTGATGTCGGTCCTTTCCCTCGCGGCAGGCGCGCTGCTGACCGGCTGCGGGGCCCTGCTCCTGCTACTCGCCAGACGATCCCCGGATCGCACAAGGAAAACCCCCCGACCAAGAGAGGAATCATGACCCACACGACACCACGACGAGGGCTCGGTCGCTGCGTCGTTGCAGCGGTGAGCGCAGTAGTGGCCACGGCGATGCTGCTGACCGGCTGTTCCGCCGCCGGCCGCTCCCCCACCGGGAACAACGCCGCCACCGGCCGCAATTTCGGCGCGGACCAGTCCTTCGACCTGCCCCCCAAGGGCAACTTCCACACCCTTTCGGGCGTCACCGGTTCCATTCCCACGAACCTCGGCTACCTCAACGACATGATCATGCTGCCCGGCGGCATCTACAACTGGGAGAAGCAGCAGTACTACTACCTGCTCGCGGACGAGTCCTCCGCCCTCTCACCTGACGGCCTCACCTTCAACTACAAGGTGCGTGAGGGACTGAAGTGGAGCGACGGCTCGGCCCTGACGGCGAAGGACGTGTACAACACGTTCGTGATGCGCTACGCCATGCAGCAGCCAGTGTTCAACTACATCAAGGACATCGAGCTGGTCGACGACTCCAACGTCAAGTTCACGCTGAACTCGCCAGCACCCATCGCCGTGTACTGGATCATGCGCGAACGGCCCGCCTCCAGCGCGCAGTACAGCGCGGTGGTCGAGGACGCCGCGGCGTTGTTCAAGAAGAAGGCGGCCCCCGACTCGGACGAGGCGAAGGCCCTGTCGGCGCGCATCGCAGAGGTCAAGATCGACCAGCCGATCGTGTCCGGTCCGTTCACGATCAACACCTCCACCATGACCAACTCGCAGTTGACGTTGACCCTCAACAACAACGGGTATCGCGCGGACAAGGTGGGCTACGACACCATCACGGTCCACAGCGGATCCACGGAGACCATCACCCCCCTGGTGCTCTCCGGTGACGTCCACTACGCCACGGACGGGTTCCCCGTCGCCACCACGAAACAGTTCGAGCAGCAGGGCTACACGATCCTGCGTCCCCCGACGTACACCGGTCCCGCCCTGTTCTTCAACTACAACAAGCTGCCGGAGTTCAAGGACAAGCGCGTACGTCAGGCCTTCGGTTTCTTCCTCAACCGCAACGAGATGGGCACGATCTCCCTCGGCGACTCCGGCAAGGGCGTCCGGTACATGACGGGCCTGTCGGACAATGCCATCGAGAAATGGGTGGCCCCGGAGGCGGCCAGCAAGCTCACCGCCTACGATCTCGACCAGGCGCGGGCCACGCAACTGCTGCAGGAGGCCGGCTGGACCAAGAACGGCGACCAGTGGGTCACCAGCGAGGGCAAGCCCGCGCAGTACGACCTGGCCTTCCCCGGCGACTACGTCGACTGGGCCGCCACGGGCCAGAGCCTCGCGGAGCAGGCCAGCGCCTTCGGCATCAAGATCACCCCGATCGGCGTGGATTCCAGCCAGCAGGAGGTCGACGTCCAGGAGGGCAACTTCCAGTTGGCCATCCAGGCCTGGGGCGCGTCGAATCCGTTCCCGACGGACTCCTACAACGCGACGCTGATCAACTTCAACTACCCGATGCTCGGTGAGGGCAAGGGCACCGGCTTCAATCTCCAGGCGGAGACCGACGTTCTCGGTCCGATAAACCTGGAGCAGGAGATCCGTGACAGCGCGTTCGGCACGCCGGAGGAGCAGGTGGCGAAAACCACCCGTCTGGCGCAGGCCTTCAACGAGCTGCTGCCGGTGCTGCCGCTGGTCGAGCGATTCGGAAACAACCCCGTGGTCACCAACAAGGTGGCGGGGTTCCCCGAGAAGAGCGACTATTACATGAACTCGTTCTACTCCGACAACTTCGTCCCTGTCTTCTTCTACGAGGGGATGTTGTCGCCGGTCCAGTGACCGATTCGTTCCGCCTCAAAGGGGTGGCCGAGCCCGTGGCCCGGCCACCCCTCTTGTGAAGCCGGCTGGGCCCGCACCCGAGAGCCCCTGCGCACAAAACGCCTGTCACAGACGGCACGGAACTGAGAGCGGGACATTCGCACTCGAGTGCCCTTCTCCCCCCCTGTGCACGAAACGCGGGGGTTCGACGGTTCAACGTCATCACATTACGTTGAACCGTTCTTCACCCGCGATTCGTGCCTGGAAAAAGGGGGGTGTCTTCTCCAAGCCGGTTGATCCGGGGTGCGAGGAACGGGCGAGACAGTTTCGACTCAGCCGGTTTTGATCGGGGTGGTTCAGCGGGCCTGTTCCACCCGCAGGCTCACGCCGTCGCCCAGGTTGAGGACCGTTCCGATCGGGACCGTCACGGATTCGCCGTTCTCCAGCAGGTACGGTTCCTCACCGTTGAGCTGGATGGTGGTGCCGTTGGTGGAACGCAGGTCCGTGACTCGCGCGTCGCCGGGGCCTGCGGGTTCGATGAGCAGGTGGCTGCGGGAGATGTCGTTGCCGGGGCTGGGGACGCGCATCAGCGACGACCCCATGGGGCCGCGCGCCGCGTCGGGAGCACGCCCGACCACCAGTCCTCCGACAACATTGGAGAACTCGCCGGTGTTGACCTGCACGCCGATGCCGACGGGACCGTACTGCTGCGGTTCCTCGACGTATCCCCTGCCCGCGCCGGGACGCTGGAACTGGGAGTCCTCGCTGTGAGCGGCGGACATCTCCTGGGTTTCCGGCATGGCCACGGGCTCCAGGGCTTCGGAGACGGGCTGGGGCTGCTGCACGACGGGTTCGGGAAGCTGGTGTTCGGTGTCGGGCAGACGCACGAGCTGATCGGGGTCGGTGGTCAGGTGCAGTGCCGAGGCACCGACCGCACCGGCAATCAACGGCAGGTGAAGCAGCGCGTCGTACTCGAGGACACCCATGTCGACGCGAAGCCCACGGACGGTGCCCAGCGGGGCCTCGTGCCAGGTGAGCGCGCCCGAGCCGTCGAGCGCGGTCTGGCCGGTCGCCACGTCCACGACGGAGATCCGCCCGCGGGCCAGGCCGTGCAGCGACCCGCCGTCCCAGACGAACGCCGCGAAGTCCGGCATCTGGTCCAAGGAATAGCCGCGTAACACGTCGAGCAACGCGGCCAGCGAACCAGCACCCTGCATGTCCGTCCACAGCTGGTTCACGAGTACCGACATCTTCGGCGGCGCAGGCTGCATGACCGCGACCAGACGCGGCCCCGCCAGCACCAACCACTGGCCGGGTGTGTAGGTAAGCCGCCAAGGCCCCAGAGGAAGCGACATCACTATCTCCCGTCATCAGATTTCTCTTCAGCCTAATGCCGGAAGGTCCCCCGATGGGACCGGAACACCCCCGCGCCGCCAAACGGGGGACAGAATTTGTCCTGTCAAGCACCTGCCGCGACCGCAGACGAGCGGCCGCCGGCACCGCCCTTGAAGCCGGTCGGGCCGGCTTTGGCGAGGGGACCCACAGCCCGGTACTCGGCCCGGGCAGCGCTCAGGCCCTGGTGATCCTCACCTTGAGACCGAGTTCCGGTTCCTCCACGGTCGGGTCCTCGACATCACCCTGTTGCAGATCGACGGCCAGGACCTCGTCGGCGATCAGGTCGGCGTGCTCACGGATCGCCTCCAGCAGCTCCGTCCCGGCGGCGAGGCGCAGGAGGATCCGGTCGGAGACATCGAGCCCCGACGACTTGCGGGCCTCCTGGACCACCCGGATCACCTCGCGGGCCCGGCCGGCGCGCACCAGCTCGGGGGTGAGTTCCAGATCGAGGGCGACGGTCTCGCCCTGCTCGTTGACCACGCTCCAGCCGTCGCGGGGACGTTCGGTGAGCAGCACCTCGTCGGCGGACACCTCCAGCGACTCGCCGTCGAGGTCGATCAGCGACCGGCCACGTTCCCGCAGTTCCCGGACGAGCCGGGACGCGTCGGCGGCGGCGATCGCGGCCGCGACCTTCGGGGTGAGTTTCCCGAACCGTTTGCCCAGGGCCCGGAAGTTGCCCTTGGCGGCGTGGTCGACGAGATCGCCGGCGGAGGTGAACGACGCGATGTCCTGGACGTTCAGCTCGGCGCGCACCTCGGCGACGAGCTCCGCGGTCAGCTCCGCGAGGGCCGCCGTCGGCACGAGCATCCGTTTGAGCACCTGCCGCACCTTCATGCGCGACTCTGCGCGGGCCGCGCGACCCAGTTCCACGATCCGCCGGGCGGTGGCCATCGCACCCATGAGACCGGCATCGATCAGCGCCTCGTCGGCGACGGGCCAGCTTGCCAGGTGCACCGACTCGGGCCCGGTGGGATCGGTGGCGGCGAACAGGTCCTGCCACACCCGTTCCGTGACGAACGGCATGATCGGGGCCATCAGCCGGGTGACGACGTCGAGGGTTTCGTGGAGGGTGGCCAGAGCACCGGCCTCGCCCGCCCAGAAACGCCGCCGCGAGCGGCGCACGTACCAGTTCGACAGGTCGTCGACGAAACCGGCCAGCAGCGCGCCGGCCTTCTGGGTGTCGAAATCGTCGAGGGCGGCGGTGACGTCGCGGATCAGTTCGTTGGTGGCCGAGACCAGCCAGCGGTCGAGGACGTGCCGGTCGGCGACGGCGGGCACCGAGGCGCCCGGCTCCCACCCGGAGGCGCGCGCGTACAGCGACTGGAAGGCGACGGTGTTCCAGTAGGTCAAAAGCACCTTGCGGACCGTCTCGGCGATGGTGGTGTCGCCGACGCGGCGCGCCATCCACGGTGACCCGGAGCAGGCCATGAACCAGCGCACCGCGTCGGCCCCGTGGGTGTCCATCAGCGGGATGGGTTCCAGGATGTTGCCGAAGTGTTTGCTCATCTTCCGGCCGTCCTCGGCGAGAATGTGACCGAGGCACACGACGTTGCGGTAGCTCGACTCGTCGAACACGAGGGTGCCGACCGCCATCAGCGAGTAGAACCAGCCGCGGGTCTGGTCGATGGCCTCGCAGATGAAGTCGGCCGGGTAGTTGGCCTCCAGTTTCTCCGCGGACCCGGGGACGTGCGGGTAGCCCCACTGCGCGAACGGCATCGACCCGGAGTCGAACCAGGCGTCGATCACCTCGGGCACGCGCCGGTAGGTGGCGCCGTCGCGGACGATCTCGACGTCGTCGATGAAGGGGCGGTGCGGGTCGAGGGAACTGAGGTCGCAGCCGGCCAGGTCGCCGAGCTCGGCCAGGGAGCCGACGCAGATCAGGTCGGCGGGGTCGTCGACGTTGCGCCAGATCGGCAGTGGCGTGCCCCAGTAGCGGCTGCGCGACAGGGCCCAGTCGATGTTGTTGTTGAGCCAGTCGCCGTAGCGGCCGTGCTTGATGGAGGCGGGATACCAGGTGGTGGCCTCGTTCTGCGCCAGCAACTGGTCCTTGATGCGGGTGGTGCGGATGTACCAGGACGGCTGGGCGTAGTAGAGGAGCGCGGTGTGGCAACGCCAGCAGTGCGGGTAGGAGTGAAGGTAGTCGAGCCGGCGGAACAGCAGGCCCCTTTCGTCGAGGTTGGTCACCAGCGGCGCGTCGGCGTCCTTGAAGAAGACCCCGCCAACCAGCTTCACGGCGTCGTCGAAGGTGCCGTCGGGGCGGATGGGGTTGACGAACGGCAGGTCGTAGGAGCGGCACACGATCATGTCGTCCTCGCCGAAGGCGGGCGCCTGGTGCACCAGACCGGTGCCGTCGGAGGTGGTGACGTAGTCGGCCAGCACGACGTAGTTGGCGGGGGCGGGGAACTCGACGAGGTCGAAGGGGCGCTGGTAGTCCCAGCGTTCCATCTCGGAGCCCCTGAACGAGCGGCCGCGCGTCCATTCCTCACCCAGCACCGCGTCGAACAGCGGCTCCGCGACCACGAGGCTGCCCTGTTCGGGATGCGTGCCGACGACGTAGTCGACGTCGGGATGCACCGCGACCGCCGTGTTGGAGACCAGCGTCCAGGGGGTGGTGGTCCACACCAGCAGGTCGGCCTGACCGGCAAGCGGCCCGGAGGTGACGGGGAACCGCACGTAGACCGACGGGTCGGTGACCTCCTCGTAGCCCTGCGCGAGTTCGTGATCGGACAGGGTGGTGCCGCAGCGCGGGCAGTACGGGGCCACCCGGTAGTCCTCCTGGAGGAGGCCCTTGTCGAAGATCTGCTTGAGTGCCCACCACACCGACTGCACGTACTCGGGGGTCATGGTGACGTAGGCCTCGTCGAGGTTCACCCAGTACCCCATGCGGCGGGTCAGCTCGGCGAAGGCGTCGACGTGCCGCAGCACCGATTCGCGGCACTTCGCGTTGAACGGCTCCACCCCGTAGGCCTCGATGTCGGGTTTACCGGAGAAACCGAGTTCCTTCTCGACGGCGAGTTCAACGGGCAGGCCGTGGCAGTCCCAGCCGGCCTTGCGGTCGACGCGGCGGCCCTGCATCGTCTTGAAACGCGGGAACAGGTCCTTGAAGACACGGGCCTCGATGTGGTGCGTCCCAGGCATGCCGTTGGCGGTCGGCGGGCCCTCGTAGAAGGTCCACGGATCGCCGTCGCGAGTGTTCTCGAGGGACTTCGCGAACGTGTCGCGCTCGGCCCACAGGGCGATGATCTCGCGCTCCAAGGCGGGGAAATCAACGGTTGCAGGGACTGCGTTGTAGGAACTCATCGGTACCTCGGTTGGTGACTGAACGAACCGGAGGGACGAGCCGGAACCCGCGGTACCACCCTCCTTGGACGCACTGGGCGCCCCACTCGATTGTCGATCGCGGCCGGGTCTAGTGAGCGTGCGCCGTTCTTCCGGCAGCTCCGGGGTGATGGCCCCATCATTGCCTTGCGATGCGGGACCAAGTATGCGCGAGACAACCAAATCGGGCAATTCGGTGGCGAGGCTCGTCGATGACGGGACGGCCCGCGAAAGCCGTGGAACGTGGCAAACACGAGGAGCGACGCAGCGGACGCCCACCCGACGAGCCGCCCTCGGCGCCGGCAGCACTTCGAAGCGACGTCCGCACGAATTGTCGAATCGTCCCACGGGCCTTGAAACGCCATGCGGTGTCCGAACATCGAGCAACTGGATCGCCTACCGGCCGGAGCCCGTCCAGGTTGACCCCTTCAGCCGCTAGAATCAACGACGTCAACACGCTCCGCGCCTTGATGCTGCAAATGCGACGAACAACCCTACGGAAAAGAGCAACACCTCCCATGAACAATCCCGGCGCCAGCAGAATCCCGCCCTCGCAGGACATAGACGACGAATACACGTTCAAACTGCTGGGAATTCTCTCCAGGACCGCCGAAGACGTCGCCGAGGGATGGAGCAAAATCGGCCTGCTCATCAACTTCGATTACGGCTTCAACCACAGCCCCAGCAGGCTGTACACGCATGCGACGGTCATCTGGAAGGGCAAGGCCTATCACAAATGGATTCCCGACCAGGAACAGAACGAACTGTCGACAGCCGCCCTGTACTGGCTCAGAGCGCTCATGGAAGCGGGCTTCAAGCACTGGACCTCCATGTTCCTGGGAATGAACTCCGACAAACGCTTCGTCTGGATACCCAACTACGACGCCGACTACGGCCCCTGGAAAATCGACTTCGAGAACGACAACTGGTCCGTGATGAAAAAGGGCCTCAAAGAACTCTGAACCACCTGACCGCGACCACCTGTTCAGCGATATCAAACAGCCCGCCACTACTCGCGAACACGTCGAAGCCACCCCTGGAGGCCGACTCTCCGCGGAACCCGCGGAACCCCATAGAATCGGCCCATGGCCATCTTCGACATCCCTCTTGAGACCCTCCGCAAGCGCCGCAGCATCAAATGGGCCCGGTTCGCGCCCGACGTGCTGCCGATGTTCGTCGCGGAGATGGACGCCAGGCCGGTACCGGCGGTGGTGGATGTCCTCTCCCGGATGGTCGCCGAGGGTGACACCGGCTACCCGGAGCTGCCCGACTACCAGGAGGCGTTCGCGTCCTTCGCCTCCGATGTCTGGGGCTGGAACATCGACCCGGCCACGGTGTCGCTGGCCTGCGACGTCATGACAGGCATGCGGGAGATGACACTGGCGACCACGAAACCCGGCGACGCCGTCGTCATCAACCCGCCGATCTACCCGCCGTTCCGGGCGGTCTGCAACGAGACGGGACGCCGCATCGTCGAGGCCCCCACCACCGAGGAGGGACGCCTGGACCTCGACGCCCTGGAGGTCGCGTTCGAGCGGGAACGCCCCGCCTCCTACCTGCTGTGCTCCCCGCACAACCCATCAGGGGTGGTGCACACCGCCGAGGAGCTCACCCGGGTGATGGAGCTGGCGAACACCCATGATGTCGCGGTCATCTGCGACGAGATCCACGCCCCCCTCTCGGGCGCGGAACACACACCCATCCACCAGGTGCCGGGCGGTCAGCGGGCCTTCGTCGTGACGTCGGCGTCGAAGTCGTGGAACCTGGCCGGTCTGAAGGCCGGGTTGATCGTCCCGGGCGCGGAGGTCGTCGACGTGGTCAAGGGCCTCAGCGGTTACGTTCCGGAGTCGGCCAGCTATCTCGGGGTGGTGGCGCACGCGACGGCGCTGGCCGAGGGTCGCGACTGGCTGGCGGAGGCCTCCGCGGAGATCCGCGAGAACAAGCAACACTTCGCCGACGAACTCCACCGCGCCATCCCGGAACTGACCTACACGCCGTCGCAGGGCACCTACCTGGCGTGGCTGGACTGCTCCCCGCTAGGCCTCGGCCACGCAGGTCGCCACTTCTTCGAGAAGGCGAAGGTCCGCCTCGGCCAGGGCACCGACTACGCCCCGTCGGCCACCCAATTCGTGCGCGTCAACCTGGCGACGTCACAGGAGATCATCTCCGAGGCGGTACGCCGAATGGCGGCTTCTCTGTGAACCCCGCTCGCCACCCGAGACCCACCACCACCCGAGACCCACCACCACCCGACCCCGCCGCCGTTTCGCTGGCCTTAACCCGGTCCGCTGGCCTTAATCCGGGTTTGCTGGGCTTGTTCACGTTTGCTGGCTTCACAGCACAGGCAAACGTGAACAAGCCCAGCGAAAAGGTGATAAGGCCAGCAAACCGGCGTGCCGGGGAACAGCCCCCGAGGGAGAGTTTTCCACAGGCGAAAAACTGGTCCTTGACAGCGCAGAGTCGACGTGAAGTCCAATGGTTTCATGACACGCACAACCCTGTGGACCCACGAGCATCTCACGACCCTGGGTCTCACCGACGCCCAACTCAAACAGCACCTCCGCGACGGCACAATAGTGCGCCTCAGGCGCGGCGTTTACGCCCCGACGCAGCAGGCGGACGTGTTCGCGGAGCACCGCCGACGAATCCAGGCGGCCGCCATCGACGTTCACGACTCGAGCGTCTTCAGTCACACCTCGGCCGCGGTGCTGCACGGCCTACCTGTGCCCATCGAGTCGCTGCGGGAGGTGACCATGACCCGCCGCACCCCCGGGCATGGCGATCACAGCGACCTCCTCCGGGTCCGTCGCACCGCTATCCACGACGACGAGGTCACGCGCATCGCCGGGTTACCGGTGACCACCCTCTCGCGCACGGTTACCGACCTGGCCCGCACGTCACCCTTCGAGTGGGGTCTCGCGGTGGTGGACGCCGCCCTGGGTCGCGGTCTCAAACGCGACTTTCTCCAGGACGAGCTGCACAGGCATCCCCGGCTTCACGGGGTGAGGCAGGCCAGGCGGGTGCTGGCGCTCGGCGATGGACGGGTGGAGTCCCCCGCCGAGTCGCTGAGCAGGTTCCACATGATGCGGGCGGGCATCCCGGCTCCGGAGCTGCAGTTCGAGATCTTCGACGCGAACGGCGAGTTCGTCGCCCGCGCCGATTTCGGCTGGCCCGAGCACGGGCTCGTCGGGGAGGTCGACGGACGCATCAAGTACCGGGAGCTGCTCGGCCCCGGCCAGTCCGCGGCGGATGTCGTGATGGCGGAGAAGCGTCGCGAACAACGCATCCGTGCGTGCGGGTACTGGATCGTCCGGTGGGGTTGGCGGGAGGCCAACGACCAAGTTTCGCTCGCAGCCCTGTTGAATGCCGGTTTCGCGAGCGTCAGCCCTGCCTGGCCCGCCCGTCGCAGCTCCTGACCCCGGTTTGCTGGTCTTACTCCTGATTCGCTGGCCTTGGCAATGGTTTGCTGGGCTTGTTCACGTTTGCCTGCGCTGTGAAGCCAGCAAACGTGAACAAGCCCAGCAAAACCGGAATAGGGCCAGCGAACCGACGACAAGGCCAGCAAACCGGTGGGGGTAGGCGAGCAGGGGTGGTACGTCCCACCCGAGGATCCGGTCGGCCTACAGCTGGTGGGGCAGCGACCCTCAGATCTCGACCCTCGCCTCCTCCTGCGGACGACCCAGCTGCTTCAGACAACTTTCCAGCACCCGCATCACCTCGACGGTGTCGGCCAGCGGCATCGTCGCCGACTGGGTCTGACCGGCCAGCAGACAGTCGCTGACCTCCATCAACTCGTGGGCGTACCCCCTGCCGATCTGCTTGGCCTCGATGATCCGTGGCAGCACCCCCGAACGGTGCACGGAAATGGTGGTCGGGTGGTGGAACCTGGGCTGGATCTCCACCCATCCCTTCGTTCCGAAGATCGTCATCCGGCCCGGCCCGTGGACGTCGAATCCGCAGGTGAGGGCAGCAGCGCCACCGCCGACGTAGGAGATGTTCATCGTCGCCGCCGACTCCACCCCGTTCGGCGCGTACCGCCCGACGCAATGCACGTCCCGGGCGGCCCCCAGGAACCCCTGCGCCATGGAAACGACGTAGACACCGAGATCGAGAACGGCACCGCCTCCCGTGGCGGGATCCCACAGCCGGTTCGTCGGTTCGTAGGGGCGGAACGCGCACAGATCCCCCTGCACTCCGAGCACCTGCCCGATCCTCCCCCACGCCACGACCTCCCGGGCCGCGGCCATCGCAGGCAGGAAACGGGTCCACATGGCCTCCATGGCGAACACCTCGGCCCCGGTGGCGGCCGCGACCACCTCCTCGGTCCCGGCGAGGGTGACGGTGAACGCCTTCTCCACCAGCACCGCCTTGCCCGCGGATATCGCCGCCAGGGCGATGTCGCGGTGATGGGGATGGGTGGTCGCGATATAGACGACGTCGACACCATCGGACTCGATCAACGCCCGGTAGTCCCGGTGAATCGCGGGAATCCCGTGTTTGCGCGCCAACCTCCGCGACCGCTCCGGGACACGTGACGCCACCGCGACCAGTTCGGCCTGGGGCACGAAAGCGAATTCTCCCGCGACGATGTCAGCGATGCTTCCAGCCCCGATGATTCCCCATCGAATGCTCTCCATGGCCCAAGGCTACTCTGGAGCATCGGGGGGTGACCATAATTTTGAGACGACGAATTTGAGACAAGGATTTGGAGATACCTTGCGGGTTCCGCCCGCCCGGTGTTCCCGTGGGAAAATGCCAACGATGCAGTTCCAAGAACCAGCCAGAAGAATGCGCCGCCTGATGGGCCTCGGCGTGAGTCTGGCCGCGATCCTGCAAGGCTTCACCCCCGTCGGGGATATGTTGACCCCGGGTCTGCCCAGCCTCGCCACATGTGGGCTGGCCCTGATAGCCCTGGCCCATCTGCTGGCCTCGGTCGGCGCTTTCCTGGACCTGCCGCTGGCCTGGCCCGTAGCGCTGATCAACACCATCGGGTTCTGGCTCACCGGCGCCGGAATGTGGTCCGACGGGGACCCGGCGATGTGGCACTCCAACTTGTGGATCTGGACGATTCTGATCTACCTGCTGCTGCGAAGACGCGACGGCAACGGCCCCTGGATTCTCATGACCGCCGGCGGTTTCGTACCGATGATCGCACTGATGCCGAGCCTCGACTGGCGGCAGCAGGTGCTCGACATCGGCTTCACCTTCGTCGCGATCGGCATCATGGCCCTGGCCTACCGCACCATGAAGGCGCAGCTGCAGGACCTGGAGGACAGCGTCGCCGACGACGCCCGTCGCCGGAGCGTGGAACACCGGGCCCGGCTGTTGGAGAGCACCCGCAGGGAGAACATCCGTCGCGTCCACGACACCCTGCTGCACCTGTTCCAGCAGGTCGCGAGCGGTCGCGGGGAGATCACCCGCGAGGAGGTGCTGCGGCTGGGCGAGGAGTCGCGGGCGGGACTGGGCACCTCCGACCTGGACCTGGAGGCCTCTCCCCTGCTGACCGCCCTGGAGCAGGCCGTCACCGATGTCGGCTGCCCCGTCGCGTTGCGCATCGAGGACGAGGCCAGCCTGCCCTCCAGGGTGACCCGCAACATCGCCGAGGCCACCCGGGAGGCGGTGCGCAACGTCGCCAAACACGTTCCCGGCGGCACCGCCCAGGTCACGGTCCGTACCTCCGGCAGCGGCTGCACCGTCGTCATCAGCGACTGGGGGCCCGGATTCGATCCCAGCGAGGTTCCGCGGAGCCGCATGGGCATCAAGGAGGGCATTCACGGGCGCATGGCAGAGGTCGGCGGACGCGCCACCATCCACTCCGACATCGTTGGCGGAACCGCCGTCACCCTCACCTGGAACCCGATCCCGCACGCGGCCCGCATCGGCCCGTCGGGTCGGCGGTGGCTGTCGCTGATCGCGCTGCCGAGTCTGCTCGGGACGGGGCTGCTGCTGGCGCTGAAGGACGCCGGCCCGAACCCGCTGCTGGCCTGGACGCTCTTCGCGGCGACAGCGGTCGTTGTGGCGCTGACCAGCCGCGTGCTGCGCAGGCGCGGCCTGCACATCCACGAGGCGATCCTGGCCAACGCCTGGGGTATCGGGCTGCTCATAGCGAACTACGCCTGGTTGTCGCTGGCCTCCGGCAACAATCGTTACGACCTGTGGGCCATCGGATTGACCAACGCCTTGATGATGCTGACCATCCCGGGACGGCGATGGAAGGAGGCCGCCGGATTGGTGCTGGCCAACATCGCCGCCAGCATCGCGGGGGCGCTGGGGCTGTTCGGGCCGGTACCGACCGGCACCGACATCGGCTCCTACGGGGCCATCATCATCACGGGTGTGGTGACGCTGGTGCTCGCGGTCGGCGCCTCGAACATCGGGAAACACGCCCACCAGGTACAGGAGGAGCACACCGAGGAGCAGCTCGCCGAACAGCTCAGGAAAGAACGGGTGGCGGAGCAGGAGGCGTGGATCGCGGCGCTGGACAGAATCTGCGGCCCCCTGTTCACGGGACTCTACACCGGGGCCGTCGACCCCGCCGACCCTGCGGTGCGCGTCGAGGCCAGGCACGTGGAGTCGCGGCTGCGCGACGCCCTGCGACTGTGGCCGGGAGGCATCCACCTGGCAACGGCCCTCGACCGGCTGCGCCGCGCGGGCTGGGGCTGCCTGCTCGACGTGGAACAGGTGGAGGCGTTCGAGGCGACGAGGTTCGCCTCCCTGCTGAACCAGCTGGACCCCGCGTTCCCGGGCCAACACCTCACCATCACCCGTCGTCAGGGCACCCTCGTGGCAACCGTTGCAGAACCAGGATTAACGGAGACGCGACAGGCGAGCCTCACAGGTGCCAGAATCTTGCTTACCGATCCGGATTTCACCCAGTTCAGTTGTGAGGAGGACCAGCCGTGAGCATCAAGGTGGCAGTCCTCGATGACCACGAATTCATCTGCCGCGCCATTTCGGCGCTCGGTCGTGACTACCCGGAGCTGGCGGTGGTGTACACCAGCACCTGCCCCGAGGAGTTCCAGGCGTGGTGCCTCGAGAACCATCCCGACGTGGCCATGGTGGATTTGATGTTGCACGGTCAATTGGCCGGGCACGAGACCATTCGAGTACTGAGTCAGGCCGGCATTTCGTGCCTGGCCTTCACCGCGGACCATCGTCGCGTCCCGATCAGCATGGCCATGAGGGCCGGTGCCCGGGGTCTCGCCCTCAAGGACGAGTCGCCGGACAAGCATTTCGAGACGCTGCGGGAGATCCACGAGACGGGATGGTCGCCGTCGTCAGCGATGGCGGCCGCTCTCATTGAGGACGCGGCGGAACTGCCCGCGTTGTCGGCCCATGAGCTGCGCTGTCTGCGGCTCGCGTCGGAAGGGGTGCCCATCAAGGCCATCGGCCGCCAGTTCAGTCCTGTCATCTCGCTTTCCACCGTCAAGACCTACCTGGCGCGGGCCTACGAGAAGTACGCGGCCGTCGGCAGACCAGTCGGCAACACGACCGCGGCGGCCACCCAGACCTGGGAGGACGGCTGGTTCGACCTCGACGGAACGGCGGAATCCAGCTGAGAGACCGGCCCCGGGGTCTGACCCCGCGCCGCCCGTTTCATCGACGGCTCACCCGTCCCGTGTTGGCTGGCGCATGCCCCCGCGCCACCCGTCGGTTTGCTGGCCTTGTACCCGGTTTGCTGGCCTTCCCGTGGGTTTGCTGGCCTTGTTTATGTTTGCCTGCGCTGTGAGGCCAGCGAACTTGAACAAGCCCAGCAAACTCGGATCAAGGCCAGCGAACAAGTGGTAAGGCCAGCAAACCTGGGATGGGGTCTGGGTGTTCCCGACCTCGTCCGGTAGCCTTCCCTGTCGGTGAAGGAGGTTTGCGTGGGACGCATTGTTCAGAAGTACGGTGGCTCCTCGGTAGCCGATGCCGAATCCATCAAACGCGTCGCCCGGCGAATCGCGCGCACACGCGCGGACGGGCACGAGGTCATCATCGTCATCTCGGCGATGGGTGACACCACCGACGAGCTGATGGACCTGGCGCTGAAGGTGAGCCCGAACCCGAAATCCCGTGAACTGGACATGCTGCTGACCACGGGGGAACGCCAGTCGGCTGCGCTGCTGGCAATGGCGCTGGCCGATCTCGGGGTCGAGGCCGTCAGCTACACCGGCTCCCAAGCGGGCATCCTCACCACCCCCACCCACGGCAACGCGCGCATCATCGACATCACCCCGGGCCGCGTCGTGCGTTCCCTGGACGAGGGCAGCGTCGTCATCGTCGCCGGTTTCCAGGGGGTGGCGCAGACCACCAAGGACGTCACGACGCTGGGTCGCGGCGCCTCCGACACGACGGCGGTCGCGTTGGCCTCGGCCTTGGGCGCCGACCACTGCGAGATCTACACCGACGTCGACGGCGTCTACACCGCCGACCCGCGGATCGTGCCGAGCGCCCGCCGGATCACCGAGATCGGCTACGAGGAGATGATGGAGCTGGCCGCCTCCGGCGCCAAGATCCTCCACCTGCGCTGCGTCGAGTACGCGCGTCGCGAAAACGTGAAGGTCCACGTCCGTTCGTCCTTCAGTGACAAACCGGGCACCTGGGTGAAACCCCACGACGAGGTCAGGAAGGCAGACAACATGGAAGAAGCCATCATCACGGGCGTGGCCCACGACCGCAGCGAGGCCAAGATCACCGTCATCGGCGTCCCCGACCAGGTGGGGGCGGCCGCCTCGATCTTCCAGGTCATCTCGGATGCGGGCATCAACATCGACATGATCGTGCAGAACGTCTCCCGGCTCTCGGACGTGAAGACCGACATCTCCTTCACCCTGCCCATGTCCGACGGGCGCAAGGGTATCGAGGCGCTCAATGCGATCAAGAGCAAGATCGGTTTCGACGAGGTCCTCTACGACGACCAGATCGGCAAGGTCTCGATCGTCGGCGTCGGAATGCGGTCCCATTCGGGCGTGACCACAACCTTCTTCAAAGCCTTGGCGTCCGAGGGCGTCAATCTGCAGATGATCTCCACCTCCGAGATCCGCATCTCCGTGGTGGTCAGCACCGACGAGGTGGACCGCGCCGTCCGCGGCGCCCACGCCGCCTTCGGCCTGGACGGCGAGGAGAAGGCCGTCGTCTACGCCGGAACGGGTCGCTGAGAGGTCCCCGGGGTCGGGGGACCGTCCCCCGGGCGGGCAGGATCATGGTGGAACACTCGGACCGACCCGGTCCAGCGCACCGCAACCGGCGTGACGTCCTAAGCTGGGGCCATGCTCACCCGACTCCAGGTTGACGGGTTCAAGAACCTGCTGGGACTCGACGTCCACTTCGGCCCCTACACCTGCATAGCGGGCCCCAATGCTGTGGGAAAGTCGAACGTCTTCGATGCCATCGAGTTCCTGTCCCTGCTGGCCGCGATGCCCACCCGGGTTCGCAGGGACGGGAGGATCGCAACCACGGTGCAGCTGCGCCCGCTACCGGGTACATGGCAGGCGGCACAAGGAGCACGCACCGTCCTCAAGGCCTCCATGTCGGACTACCTGACCGAACCAGAGATGCGCTGCTGTCGATCGAGGCCATCTTGTGACCGCCCGGAGCGTTTCCTTCGCGTTCCTGTGCGAGGGGTCGTCCGGCGAAGGCACCAGGAATCCCAAGGAAATCCTGCAGAAAGCGCTTCTCTCGGCGAGCGAGACAAGCGGGCGGCGGTTGAAGAAGGAGAAGAACAGTTTCAACCATCACCGCAGGGTGTTGCTGCAACGCCTCGATCCCTTCGGCGCCGTGCGGGACCTACCTTCTTGGCAATGCCTGGAGCGCGACATCAAACGGGCGCTGGAACAGCTCGAAAATCAGAACTGAAGGGAACAACCCGTGCTCAGTAACTTTCCTGCCTGGTCCGTCCGGAAACCGGACAACACCCGGCCCGATGCCGTCTGCAAGGTGGGTGGGGCACCGATCGGGTGGTCGCGGGACTGGCCGGTGTGTGCCTTGTGTAGCCTGCCCATGAGTTTCCTCGGCCAGTTCACCGGCGACCCCCTGGCACCCCGACTGGCGGCCGGGTACACGCTGTTCCTGTTCACATGCGAACGCGACTCGATCTGCGACTTCTGGGATCCCGTCGCCGGCGCCAACGCGTGCGTCCTCGTCCCCCACGACGAGCTGGGCTCGAACCCAACCCCCGTCCCGGAGGGTACCCCCGTGCTGCTGGAGCTGTGGGTGAGCGGGTGGACGAGCAGGGACGACGGCATCCCCGCGGAATTGGAGGAACCACTCCACGAGGATGGGCGGTTCGACGATCTGCCCGAGGATGTGATCTTCCCCCACGGCTTCGACAGCACTCTGCTGACGAAGGCCGGGGGCGCGCCCTACTGGACGGCCAACGGCCCCGGTTACCAGCTCGCCCCGTCCGACCGCCTGGTGCTCCAACTCGACAGCTGGTTGACGGTCTCCGAGGGCCGGGAGGCCCTCGCGGCCCATGCGGAGAACTTTCCCGGCACCGTCGAGCTGGACGATGACGCGGCATCGATCGCGAACTTCTGCCTGGACGGCATCGGTTTCGTCATGACCCATGCGGGGGAACCGGAGATCTACTTCATGATCAATCGCTGATCCCGCCCCTGCGGGATCGGTGTCCTGGTTTCATCCGGTCGCGCAGCGCACAACCCGGGGTTTCCTCCCTCAGCAGCGGTTTTCGGGATTGAGTGCTGCATGACCGCGTTGTGGGGCGCCGCAGAACTTGACGTCATTCCGGTTTCCTGGACCAATGCTCGACCATCAGTCGCTGCGCATCAGGTTCCGACAGATTCGCTATTTCCTCCATCGGCAGGTGCAACTCCTCCCGAAGTCCCCTGACGAGCCAATCCGGTAATCCGGCAGGTTGGGTGGGTTCGGGAATCGCAGGAATATCGCTGTACAGCCTGCCCATGTGCTCCAGCACCTCGGCGAGCGGTTTCGCCTGCGGATGTCCTGCCTTCCTCGCCTTTTCCACCCTGCGTTTCATCTCCGAGTAGATCTCTCCGTCCTCGCGGGCCCCAGCGGCCCAGATCTCGGAGATGTCCAGCACGGGGTTGTTTCGCACATCCGTCGTCTCGCGCCACACGATGCGCCACGAGCAATCACCGACGACGAGCTTGCGGAACCCGACCAACGCGCCGACGAGAGGCTCACCCGCATCGCTCGCCCGTTCGAGCAGAAGCATTTTTGCGAACAAGTCGCGCACGATCCGGGGGTCTTTCCTGTGCAGCCTGCGGAGGTCGTCAATGGCGTCGTCGGTGAGGCGCACGCGCTTCGCGTTCTTCGTCACGGCAGGGCGTGCAGGCCGGACTTGATCTCGGACTCAAGTTCATCCCGGTTGATTCCGAAAGCCTCCATCGCGTCGTCGAGCTCCGTCCGATTGCCCGAATCGGTGACCATCCGGGTCATGATGAGGACGACATCGCGGAGAGTTTCCCGGTCGCGGCGGAGCAGGTCCATCTCTTCCCGGGAAACGATCTCGGCGACAGGTTTTCCGTGACGGGACAGGGTCACCACCCGCCCGGATTCCGCGGAACTGACGAGCCCGGAAATTCCGACGTGGTTCGCATCGGTTATGGAGAACACGCTCACGACGACAATTCTACCTGGAAATCTACCTGGAACAACGAGGCCGAGGGGATCGTGGTCGTCACTCAGCCGCCCAGGAAAACCCCGCGAACAGACGCCCCGTCGCAGCCGGCCCGGTCACGAGCACGGGGAGACGCCCCCGCGCAGAAGGGCGCCACCCGGTCGCACAGACTGACAAACACAGTGACACATCACATCGACACTTGTCACTGTAGATGTACAAGTGTCACTGTGATCCTCACCGAACGCGAGCTGCGCAGCAGGGAGTGCGCGGAACCAGGTACCAGCACACGGGGAGATCCACCCGGTTGCACAGCGCTCAATCCCGGAAATCGCCCCCGAATGGGCAGAAATCGAGTCAAGTGCTGCGAAACCGGGATTCCCGCCACTCAGGTCTGCGTCACCGGCCTGAGGAACTGGAACAGCGGCATCTCGTCGCCGTCCGGGTGCAGGATCCGCACCTCCACCCCGTAGACCTCACGGATCAGGTCCTCGGTCAGCACGTCCGCCGGACGCCCCAGACACACCGCCCGGCCCTTGTGCAGGACCAGCACCTCGTCGCAGAACGTGGTGGCCAGGTTCAGGTCGTGCAGGGCGACGACCACACCCAGACCCGTCTCCCTCAAGGTTGTGAGGATGTCCAGCTGGTGGGAGATGTCGAGGTGGTTGGTGGGTTCGTCCAGCAGCATGACCTGCCCCTCCTGGGCGAATGCCCGGGCCAGGTGAGCGCGTTGCTGTTCGCCTCCGGAGAGGGTGTGCCAGTCGCGGTTCAGGAGGTGTTCGATGCCGGTGCGGCGGGCGGCGGCCTCCACGACCTCACGGTCGCGGGGACTGGGGCCGGCCCAGCGGCGGCGGTGCGGGATCCGCCCCAGGTCGATGACGTCGCGCACGGTGACGTCCTGGTCGGTGGTCGCCTTCTGCTGCACCACCGACAGCACCCGCGCGATGTCCCGCGGCGCCCAGTCGGCGTAGGCACGGTCGTCGAGTCTGACGACACCCGTGCGCGGCTGAATGGTGCGGGCCAGCATCCCCAGCAGCGTCGACTTGCCCGATCCGTTGGGTCCCAGCAACCCCAGGATGCGACCGGGCATCGCGGGCACGTCGATGCCGTCGACGATGATGGCCGAGCCAGCGACCCATGACAGGTTCTCTGCTTCTATCTTCATCGTTTCCTGGTCCTGGCGAGAATGGTTGCGAAGATGGGCACCCCAACCAGGGCGGTGATCACCCCGACCGGCACCTCCAACGGCGCGAACAACGTCCTGGCGATGGTGTCCGCCCAGAGCAGGAAGATCGCACCCAGCAGCGCCGAGACCGGCAGCAGCCCCCGGTGCCGGGAGCCGACGAGCATCCGGGAGATGTGCGGCAGCACGAGACCGACGAAACCGATCGAACCCGACGAGGAGACCACGACCGCCGTCATGAGGGCCGCGCATCCCAGCAGCACCACCCGGGTGCGCTGCACGGAAACCCCCAGCGAGACGGCCTCCTTCTCGCCGAACATGAACGCGTCCATGGAGCTGGCCATGCCGATGGTGAGCACGAGGAAACACCCCAGCACCGCAGCTGTGAGCGCGACCTCCTCCCAGGAGACGTTGGCGAAGGAACCCATCAGCCAGTACAGGATGCCCCGGGTGACGTTGGCGTCCGCGCCGATCATGATGATGAACGACGTCAACGCGGAGAACCCCTGGGTCACCGCGATGCCCGCCAGCACGATCTTGTCGGTGGTGCCACCGGCCAGCCGGGACAGCAGCAAGGTCAGTGCAAAGGCCCCCAGCGACCCCACGAACGCGCCCGCCGAGAAACTGATGACCCCACCCCCGATGCCCATCACCAGCACCAGGACCGCGCCGGTGGAGGCACCCGAAGAGACACCCAGCAGGTAGGGTTCGGCCAGCGGGTTGCGCAGCAGCGACTGCATGATGACGCCACACAGGCTCAACCCGGCGCCCGCGACCGCGGCAAGCAACACACGGGGTAGCCGCAGCTGCCACACCGTCGCGGTGCGCAACGGACTCAGCTCGGGGTCGGGTCCCAACCCCAGTTTGTTCGCAACCACTCCCCAGACCTCGCCGATGCTCAGGTCGGAGGGTCCGAAGGTGATCGCGTAGAGGATGGACCCAACCAGCAGGACCAGTCCGATCAGCAGGACCGGTGTCACCGGAAGCCTCCGGCGCCGGCCCCGGGTCGTCGCGGATGGCGTCACTTGAGGCCGAACTGCTCGATCCCGGCGACCAGCTTCTCGGTCAGGTCAACGGTGCGGATCGACGGGTTCATGTCGCCGCCCGCAACCTTGATGAAACGCTCGCTCTTGACGGCATCCATCTCGGCGGTGACCGGGTTCGACTTCAGGTATTCGATCTTCGAGTCCGCGGTCTCCGCGGTCTGGGACTTGCGGGTGAGATCACCCATCACGATGATGTCGGGGTTCTTGGCGGCGACGTCCTCCCAGCTGACCTGCGGCCACTCGTCGCGCTGGTCGGAGTAGATGTTGGTGATGCCGAGCTGGTCGCTGACGAACTGGGACGCACCGGAACCGCCCGCCAGGTAGGGGGCCTCGGAGTTCGCGAACCAGAACATCACCTTGACGGGCTTGCCGGGTTTCTGCGCGACCGCCTTCTCCACACGCTGTTTGAGCTGAGCGACGAGCTCCTGGCCCTTCTCGGGCACACCGTGGATGCGGGAGAGCTCATCGATTTCCTGATACACCTTCTCGATGGTGAAGTTCTCAGCCGGGGCGTCGTTGCCGCTCTTCTTGCCGCACTGGTTCGGCGCCAGATAGGCGGGCACCCCGAGGGATTCGTACTTCTCGTAGCTGCCCGCGACCTTGTCGGTCAGCGTGCTCGGGAAGGATGCCGTGACGAGGTCGGGTTCCTTGGCGATGACCGCCTCCGAGGTGGGACCGTCGTCGGAGATCCGTTCCACCTTCGCGTTCTCGCTCTCCAGCGACGACAGCACGGGATCGGTCCAGGTGGCGGTGCCCACCATCGTGTCGGCGATTCCGAGGGAGAGCTGGATCTCGGTGGAGGACTGGTTCAGCGACACCGTCCGTTCAGGCGCCTTCGTGAACGTCAGCTGGTGTCCGCAGTTGTCGATGGTGAGGGGGAAACCGGTGGCGGAGGCCCCGGAGGACTGGTTGGCGGAGGCGTCGGCCGGCTGGTCCTTGGCCGCGCCCGCGCAGCTGCCCAGCAGCAGGGCCGGCAGCAGCGCGAGCGAACAAACGGACTTCTTCACGTGCATCTGGGTGCTTCCCTTGGGTTGTGAGGTGTTGTGGGGGTGACGGCAGCCACTGGAGATGGCACACGGGATCTTGTCTCGGGGGCCGTTGCGCGAGGCCCTGAACGGAGGGCACGGTGGTTCACGTGCTCATCGCCGATCGGTCTTCGGACTCGGGTTCTGCCACCGGACCGCCTTCCCGGGCAGGTCGCCGAGTGGCCTGATGATCCGGTGTCACCCTCACCGCTGCGCATCAGTTCCGGATTCGCACCGGATTCCCTGCCCGTGGGCGCTCGGCGACACCGACAAGGCTAACCCTCCCACCGGGCACTGTCCATACCTCGGGACGTGGTGACGAAGATGCCGCTGCAAGGCCCCCGTGTTCAATCACCTTTGTCGATCATCTCGGTGATCGGCCCCGCTCGGGATGCTCCGGCTGCTCAGCTACCCGTGAACGAGGAGTTCCACCCGGTTGCGCAGCAAGAGCAAAGCGTCAAGGTAGGCTTGCAGGAATCAACCACCTACAACATTGTCGGATGTTTGACGATGGCGGACAGGGGCAGTCCGCAAAATGCACTCTCGTTTCCTCGTTCACCTACCGTCTGAACACCGTTTGGGGAATTGAATGACAGCCGGGATCACGTGCCACGGCATCACGAAGTCGTATGGCGAGAACGTCGTGCTCAAGGATCTTGATTTCTGGGTCGACGCCGGCGAGTTGGTGACGCTCGTGTCGCCGTCCGGCGGCGGAAAGACCACTTTGTTGAACATCCTGGGAGGTTTGACCACGGCGGATCAGGGTGTCGTCGAGGTGGTGGGACAGGACCTGAGCAAGTTGGACGAGGACGGCCGGGCCGGTCTCAGGCGTCATGCGATCGGCATCGTCCACCAGTCGAGTTACCTTTTTCCCTGGCTCTCGGTGAACGAGAACCTGGAGATCGCTCCCGGCTCCCGCGCTCCCGCTCCGTGGCTCGCGGAGGTCAGGAGAAACCTGGGGATCGACGAATTCCACGACACCGCGATCAACAAGCTCTCCGGTGGGCAGCGACGCCGGGTGTGCATCCTGAGGGCCCTGCAGATGGAGGCGGAGGTCCTGTTGCTGGACGAACCGACCACGGGCCTCGACGACCACCTGGCCTCCTGCGTTCGGCGGGCGTTGCGGGACCTGGCAGACCGGGGCTGCGCGGTTGTCGTCGCGACCCATGAGGAGGCCACCGCAGCGGCGGCGGATCGCGCGGTTGCCCTCCGCGGAAGGAGGACCATCCTATGAGCACCTTCGCGCTGGTGAGACGCAGCCTGGCCAGGACCGTACGACGGCACCGGTTGATCGCGGTGCTGGTGTTGCTCCTGGTGTTGGCAACGGTTGTCCTGTCCTGGCTGGCCCGTGGGGCCACGCACGGCACATCCCGGGGATTGACGGAAAGCCTCGGCGCCAAGGAGATCGAGGTCATCCAGGGCTACGGCGGCCCGGACAGTCCACCGTTGGACACGGACGCGGTCACACAACTGGGGCAGCTGGACGGTGTGGAGCACGTGTTCGCGTCGGGTGTCTCGGGGATCGACCCACCTGCGGAGCTGGCCGATTCCGAGGACGGCGCGGGGGCGTGGTGGTTGATGCCCCGCAATCCGTTCGACGACCGGATGAAGGACGCCCACGGTGACCCGGTCGCCTCCCCGGAGCCCGGTCAGATGCTGGTCCCCGGAAAACACGAGAACTTGGTGGGAAAGACGGTCGAGGTCAGCGTCACGCGGGCGGTCAGTGCCACCAGCGGGGTGGGTGAGGCGAAACAGTTCGAGGTGATCGGCACCTATAACCCGGACACCGTCCAGGGGGAGCCCCCGGACGCGGTGTTCATCAGCTCCTCCCAATTCAACGAGATCCAGGCGGCGGCGCTGCCACCGGGCACGCCTCCCTACAGCTCCATCTACCTCTACGTCGGGGACGTGGACGACGTCACGAAGGTGCAGAGGTCGGTGGAGGACCTGGGCTACGGCACCCGCAGCGCCATCGGCTCCGGGATCCAGCTCGACAGGGCCCGGCAGGGACTCGCGGTGGCCTCCGTGCTGGTGCTCTTCGTCACCGTCCTCGGGGCGCTGTTCGCGGGCACATCCGTAGCGGGGACGTGGATGACATCACGCATCGAGGAGATCGGGTTGTTCAGGTCCCTGGGGTGGACGCGGCGGGCGATCGTGAGATTCTACCTTCTGGAGGCCCTCATCTTCGCGCTGTGCGTGTCGGCCATCGGGGTGCTCCTGGGCACGGGGCTGGTCATGGCACTGGCGGCGCTGCCGTCCCTGCTGACGTCGGTGGCCGGTTTCAGCATGGACCCCGGGGCGCTGCTGGCACAGGCGTGGGTGGTCACGGTGCCGCTGATCGCCGTGCCGCTCGGATTCATCGCCGGAGCAGGTCGCAGGGCCGCCACGCTGCTGCGCGTCGACACGGACACGCTCCTGCGCCAGATCTGACGCAACCCGCGGCTGAGCCGAAACCCACCCGGCAGCCGGAAAGCAGACCCGACAACTCCCCGGACACACGCAAGAGGTTCCGACACGGGCCGCTCCCTTGCCGCGACCCCTATCGCCGCCTGCCCGTGCCGAACAGGCCCCGGACGATCTCCCGGGTGACTGTGCGGATCACCTGCATGATGCCGCGGCTGGCGATCCGTTCCACCGCCGACGTACGACCGCGACCCGATCCCGACGACCGCCCCTCCGAACGTTCCGCCTGGCGCTGTTCCTTCTCCTCCTGCGCGCGGCGTTCGGCCTCGGCCTTCTCCGCCTCGGCGCGCTGCCGTTCCTCCTCGGCCGCCTTCGCGCCGGCCTCCAGTTTCGCGGTGAGGATCTCGTAGGCCGACTCGCGGTCGATGGCCTGCCCGTACTTCGCCATCAGCGGCGAGGCCGCCACCGCCTGCTGCATCGCGGCGGCGTCGGTGGGTTGCATCGACGTCTCGGGAGCCCACAGCCGGGTCCAGGCGACGGGGGTGGGCGCGCCCTTGGGGTTCATGACGGTGACGATGGCCTCGCCGATCCCGAGGCCCTGCAGCACCTCCTCCAGGTCGTAGCCCGACTTCGGGTAGGTCGACACCGTCGCCTTCAACGCCTTGGCGTCGTTGGGGGTGTGGGCGCGCAGCTGGTGCTGCACGCGGCTGCCGAGCTGCGCCAGGACGTCCTCGGGCACGTCCTTGGGGGTCTGGGTGACGAAGAACACCCCCACACCCTTGGAACGAATCAGCCTCACGGTCTGGGTGATGGAGTCGAGGAAGGCCTTGGATGCGCCCTTGAACAGCAGGTGCGCCTCGTCGAAGAAGAACACCAGTTTCGGTTTGTCGGCGTCGCCGACCTCGGGGAGGGAGCTGAACAGGTCGGCCAGCAGCCACATCAGGAAGGTGGAGAACATCTCGGGTCGCGAGGCCAGGTCGGGCAGCTCCAGCAGCGAGACGACCCCGCGTCCGTCGTCGGCGACGCGCAGCAGCTCCGAGGGTTCGAACTCGGGTTCTCCGAAGAACACGTCACCGCCCTGCTCGGAGAGGCCGACGAGGTTGCGCAGGATCACCCCGGCCGTGGCGGCCGAGACACCGCCGATCTCCTTCAGCTCGTCCTTGCCGTCGTCGGAGGTGAGGAATTTCAGCAGCGCGACGAGGTCCTTGAGGTCGAGCAGCGGCAGGCCATTGTTGTCGGCGTAGTAGAACACCAGCCCGAGGGAGCTCTCCTGCACCTCGTTGAGCCCCAGCACCTTCGACAGCAGAATCGGGCCGAACGACGAGAGCGTCGCCCGAACCGGGACTCCGGTACCCTGCCCGCCGAGCGCCAGGAACTCGCAGGGCGCCGCCTTCGCCTCCCACGGCTGTCCCTGCTCCTCGACCCGCGCGGCCAGTTTCTCGCTGGTCACCCCGGGGGATGCCATGCCGGACAGGTCGCCCTTGATGTCGGCGGCGAAGACGGGAACACCGGCCTTGCTGAGGGCCTCGGCCATCAGCTGAAGGGTCTTGGTCTTGCCGGTGCCCGTGGCCCCGGCGACGAGCCCGTGCCGGTTGAACATCGCCAGCGGAATGCGGATGGGGGCCTCGGTGACGGGGGCGCCGTCCATCAGCACGCCCAGCTGCACCGCGTCGCCGTCGAACCCGTATCCGGCCTGAATCGTTGCCACCAGTTCATCATTCACACCCCTTAGCCTGCCACCTATCGGCGCTTCCCGCGGGAGGCGCGTTGCCCGGGTTATACGTCGATGGGCCGAACGTCGCGAGGATGGCTAAACTGATTGAGTGATCTTCAAGCGTGTCGGCGATTCCCGCCCCTACCCGGACCACGGCTATGTCCAGAAGCAGTGGGCCGCCATCGCTCCGCACCAAGTACGGCTGGATGAACTGGTCACGACGAAGCGCACCCTTGATCTCGAGGCCCTATTGGAGGAGGACTCCACCTTCTACGGCGACCTTTTCGCACACGTCGTCTCCTGGCGTGGCGACCTGTACCTGGAGGACGGCCTGCACCGCGCCCTGCGCGCCGCGCTGCAGCAACGCCAGACGATGCACGCCCGCGTGCTGGAACTCCCATGAGAGCCTAAACCGTGCGTGCCCTCCGAATCCTCGCCACCCCGGCCCTGTTGATCGGTTTGCTCATCTTCCTGATCTGGGGGGCGAACCTGGGGTGGAACGCCTTGACCGCCCCGTTTCCCAGCCCGCCACCCACCCCGTGCGTCACCCAGAAGGTGAGCACGCTCACCCCGAAACAGGTGACGGTTCTGGTGTACAACGGTGGTTTCACCAGCGGCTTGGGATCGAAGGTCGGCCAGGCGTTGAAGACAGCAGGATTCGAGGTGGCGAAGACCACCAACTCCAAGGAACGCATCACGAAAACCGTGATCCGCAGTGGCGAGAACAACACCGAAGCGGCGAAACTCGTCGCCAGCTACTTCACAGACCCCACCCTGGAGACCGACTCCCGGGTCGACGGCACCGTCGACGTGATGGTCGGTTCAGATTTCGCGGGCCTGACGGAATCCGGCCTGACCGAGGTCACGGTAGAATCCGGCAGCATCTGCCTGGCCCCGAGCCCATCACCCTCAGCACTGCCCAGCTGAAAAACCCGCCTCCGCGTCACGGGTCACGTACTGAACCGTTCCAGGACGCGGATAGTGCTGCACAACCGGACCTCTCACACCAACGCGACACACCCTGGAATGCGCTCGCCAGTTCTTCCAACCCGATGAGACGCGACCAGACACGACTTTGATTACGCAACGGCTCTCACCCATCCCCGGGCGGTCATGCCCCTGATCACGCAGCGGTGAACCCGTCAGCGACTAGAATGAAACAATGCAACACAAAAAACCACTGCTGTGGTTTCCCTTCGCGCTCACCATAATTTTCGCATCCCTGTCCATCTTCGTCCTCACCCAGTCGCCCGGGAAAGTCCAATATTACGACTACGACCGCTCCAATACCAGGACCACCCCGGACAGACGAGAGGTGACATGCCGCTCCCTGTTCGACTCCTCCTCCGAAGATTTGCACTGTATTTCCATCCAGCAAAGGCACTTGGCGTGGCTGATGTTCCTGGGCCCCGCCACTGTCGGAAGCATCGCCTACACCGGTTGGGCGTACCGAAGATTCCTGCAAGCGGAATTCGAGGAGGACAAGCAGCTCGCGAAATCCCAGGAATCCCCGGGAGACCAAAATCCATCGGCCACGTGATTCCACAGAAAATCCGCAATAGTTTTTAATGCCAAAGGGACGCAGCCTTCCAGAAGGCGGCGTTGACCATGGGGACTCGAAGGGATCACCGACGGGGAGCCGCCGAGGCTCAGAAAAAGGCGTTTGACACCGCCTGCAGCTACCATAGGGGCATGACCGACAAGAAACCCCCGTCAACGCTGCCACCCTTCATTTTAACCGGGATCCTGGTGTTTGCGAGTTTTCTGGTCATGACCCACTCCCCCAAGAAACCCGAGGCGGTTTCGGACGGCAAGACGCATCAGCTGGTATGCCACTCCTTGACAGATTTGAGAAATGATACCGGCATACGGGAAGTTGATAGCGGAGATCCCGTTCTTGCGGGGCTGGACCTGACCAAAAATGATTTCCGCTCCATCCTGCAGATGCAGTTGGAGAAGGCTTCTTACTGCAATTCCGCCCGGCAGGGGCTCCTGTCCTGGATGATGTTTCTGGGTCCCGCCACGATCGCCAGCGCCGCCTGCACCCTGCGGCGCGGTCGCCAGGTGTGGAGACACTGGGTGACGCACTGACCTTCCGGGGCCGGCGTCCAGCGGCGCCGCAGCAGCAGCACGGGATCTCGTAAAACTCGGTTACGGAACACGCGATTTCTACCGGAAGAGCGGCTTGTAATCGAGAGGCTCTTTCCCTCAGGGTCCGCTATCAGACCGTTCGAACCGAAGGTGAGATGATCAGCCATGAGGTAGATCCCCGCAACAGGTTTCGTCGCCGGCATGCCTAGCAGTCCACTCTTGTCGATGCCAAGAGTCTCGCACATGGAGAGACATGCCCCGGGTCAACGTGGTGCATGAGCTCAAATAGCGAGCGAAGGACAGTGGTGGCCTCGGTGAGTTTGAGTGGCTGCGCGATGTCGCCTCCATCGAAGTGAGAGTATGCGTGTAGGTACCTCTCAACGCGTGTACGAACACTTGCGTCGAGGCCGTCGGCGCAGTCCATCACCTCTTGCACTGCGACATGGAAAGAACCCATCTTTCCGGGGCACTTGAAGCTCAGGAACGCGTCGAGCAGCATTGGGCATCAGCGCGAGTTCGTTCATCTGATCCGCCGGGCTCTCGTCACCTCGCCTGTCGCCGACGTCGCGGCCGTCCTCGACCTGCTGGACCGGGATGACATCGGGGCGAGCCCGCCGCAGATCGACTCGCTCCGGTCGGAACGACCAAGGAGCTGTGCTGAAGACGAGCTGGACCGTCTGGCGTCCCGCTACACAGTCAGCACCCTCGTCGTGCTCGCCACACTCCGGGATGCCGGATACCTCACGCAGGAAGAGTACAAGACCCGATACGAAGCCGAGCGCAAGCGCGTCACGAAACTCATGGACTCCCAGGAGAATCACGGCGGAGGCGGGAACTACTACCACACCCAACTGCGACGCCTCGGGCTCCCCTTCACCCGAGCTGTGATCTCCGCAGCCCTGGAGGGACGAACGACCTACCGGGACGCCTACCGGCTGCTCGGGACCGTGAAACACTCGACCTTTGAGAGGCTGGCGGAGAGCTCGGTCGCGGGAACGACGAGCTTGCTGAGTGGGCGAAGAGACACCGCGATTTCTTCCACTCAGTCGTCGGCCCATCCGGCGTCATGCACCTTGATCGCGACCTGGACGCGATTGGTCAGGCCGAGCTTGTCGAAGATCTGGGTCACGACACCCTTGACAGTGGCGAGGCTGAGGTAGTGCTGGGCCGAGATCTCGGCATTTGTCAGCCCCCGCCCGATCGCGACCGCGACCTCTTTCTCCCGGGCGTTCAGGACGGCCAGGTCGGCCCGCGCATCCTCCCGACGGGGGTCACCCCGGTGCCGGGTCGCGGCCGCGATGACCTGGGACACCACGCTGGGCGAGAGGGTGTGCTCCCCCGCCGCGACCTGTTTGATGGCCTCCAGCATCCGGTCGGGCGGGGTGTCCTTGAGCAGAAAGCCCGCGGCCCCGGCCGCCAGAGCCCGCAGCACCGAGTCGTCGGAGTCGAAGGTGGTCAAGATCACCACCCGCGGCGCGTCCTTGTGGGCCATGAGCTCCTCGGTCGCCGTCAGCCCGTCCTTGCCCGGCATGCGGATGTCCATGAGCAGCACGTCGGGCCGGTGTTCGGCCACCAGGGCCGCCGCCTCGGAACCGTCGCCTCCCTCGCCGACGAAGTCGACCCCTTCGCGTCCCCCGAGCATCAGCTTGAGACCGGCCCGGACCAAGGGATCGTCGTCGATCAGCACCACCCTCACCATGGCATCCACGCCTCCAATTGAAATACGTCGTCCCGAATTCCGTGCTCGATCCAGCCGCCGACGAGGCCCGCCCGCTCGGCCAGTCCGAGTAGACCATAGCCGCCTCCGGGGACGGCGGCGCCTCCTCCGTTCACCAAGTTGCGCAGTTCGATCCGCAACCCGGAGTCGGGGTCGCCGCTGAGCCGCACCTCAACCTTGGTCCCCGGCGCGTGCTTGCGGGCGTTGGTGAGCCCCTCCTGCACGATCCGGTAGGCGTGGCGGCTCACCGCGGGCGAGAGCCCATCCAGGGCCACGCCGCTGAACTCGATCCGCAGCCCGGCCGCCCGGTTGTCGGCAATGAGGCCCGGCAGGTCGGCGAGGGTGGGCTGCGGCCGGTCCCCGTCCTCCCCCCGCAGCGACCCGAGGACGCCCCGCAACTCGGTCAGCGCCAGGTTGGCGTTCTCCCGGATGGTCTCGGCGATCTCGTGGGTCTGCCCGGGATTGAGGTCGTCCCGGTAGGCCAGCGCCCCGGAGTACATGCTGACCAGCGAGATCCGGTGGGCCAGCACGTCGTGCATCTCCCGGGCGATGCGTTGGCGTTCTGCGGCCTGCCCCTGGGCGACCCGCAGCTGCTGCTCCCGTTCGGCCTGCTCCACCTGGGCCCGCATCGAAGCGATCAACTCCCGACGGGCCCCGGTGTACATGCCGATCGCCACCAGCACCACCGTGTAAAGGAGCAACACCCCGCCGCTGACGATCAGAGGCCACGGCTCCTGCAGCGGCGTGTCGCCCACCCGCAGGTCCGTGACCGCGGGCAGCCCCAGGCCCCGCCGAACCGGGTCGGACAAGAGCTGGAACCCGATGAAGATGACCCCGGCCGGGAGGATCTCCTTCCACCGCCGCCGGGTACACAGGCTGGCGACCCCCCAGGACGAGAAGCCGCCCAGCGTGACCGTGACCGAGCTCAGCGCGCTCAGCGACACCACCACCAGCATCGGGGCCCGCCGTCGGAACCGGATCAGCACCACGGCGGCGATCACACCGAGGAGCTCGAGGACCAGGAAGCCGTGGAAGGCCGGGGGCAGCTCCCGGGACAGGTCCTGACCCATCAGGGGCGCGGCGAACGACGGCAGCACCCAGCCGAGAGCCAGCAGGTAGCGCCAGATCAACGCCCACGCGCCGAGTCGGTATTCGGAGGTCACGGCTTCACCCTAGGCAATACCCCGTGGCTGTTCCGCCCATCGAAAGTCGAAACCTCGCCGACTTCAGTCGCCACAACACCAGACCTTCACCCGTGGCACCAGCCCAGCTAGCCCGGGTTGGCTGAAGCCATGATCACCTTCCACAACCTCACCAAACGCTATGGCGACGTCCTCGCCGTCGACGACATCAGTTTCACTGTCGAGGCAGGAAGCATCACCGGTTTCCTGGGCCCCAACGGCGCCGGCAAATCCACCGCCATGCGGTGCCTCACCGGGCTCGCCTTCCCCACCGAGGGCGAGGCCCTGATCGACGGGCGCCGCTACCGTGACATCCCCAACCCGAGCGCCCAGGTCGGTGTCCTGCTGGACGCCTCCGCCCAGCACCCCGGACGCACCGGACGCGAAACGCTCCGGGCCGCGGCCACCGTCATGGAGGCGCCCCGCTCCCGAGTGGACGAGGTCATCGAACTCGCCGGGCTCACCGCCGCGGAGGCCCGCAAACGGGTCGGCGCCTACTCGCTGGGGATGAGACAGCGTCTCGGCATCGCCCAGGCCTTCCTCGGTTCGCCCCGGGTGCTGATCCTGGACGAACCAGCCAACGGCCTCGACCCCCAGGGAATCCACTGGATGCGCACCGTGCTGCGTCGCTTCGCCGATGCCGGTGGCGCCGTCCTGCTCAGCTCTCATCTGCTCCACGAAGTGCAGCAGGTCGCCGACCGCATCGTCATGATCGGCCACGGCAGGATCCTCACGGAGGGCAGCATCGACGACCTGACCGCCGACGGCAACGACCTCGAAACCACCTTCCTCAACCTCACCACCACCACCGCTCGCGGAGGAATCTTCGTATGACCGCCACCACCATCCCCACCCAGGTTCGCTTCGGCAACCTCGTCAAGGCAGAGTCCCGCAAATATGTGAACACCCGGGCGGCACTCGTGCTCTCGATCTTCACGGCCGCAGTCCTGGCAGTGATCACCATCGGAGTCATCGCCACCTACCCCGACCTGGCCAAGGTCGCCACCGGAACCGATCTCCAGTTCCTCCTGCTGGGCGTGACCTCGATACTCACCGCCGTCATCGTCATCCTGCCGGTCACCTCCGAGTGGACCCAACGTGGGGTTCTGACCACCTTCGTGGTCGAACCCCGCCGGGAACGCGTCGTCGCAGCGAAGGCCCTCGTCATGCTCGGGGTGGTCCTCACCGTGTGGCTGGCCATCCAGCTGTCGTGGGCGGTGTTCAACGCCGCCGGTGCCGCGGCACACGGCCTTGAGGCCTCCTGGGAGTTCCACTGGGCGCGCTGGTTCGGACTCGCCGAGGTCCTCCTCCTCAACGTGACCGTGGCTTTCGCCCTGGCACTGCTGCTGCGCAACACCGCCCTGGCGGTCGCGGTCTTCGTGGCCGCTCCCGTCACGGTGGGAGCACTGAGCCAGTTCGGCGAGCTCGCGGCGAAGGTCGCCGCCTGGATCAGGACCCCCGGGGCGAGCCTGGAAGCCATTCTCTCGGCACAGAAGGGTGGGCAGAGCCCGGAGGCAACACTGTGGGGTCAGTTCACCGTGGGAGCCATCGTCTGGATCGTCGTCCCACTCATCATCGGGCTGTGGCTGCACTGCCGCGCCGATGCGAATTAGTCTTCCATCCCCGCAACGGGTGGTCCCGGGCACCGGCCCGGGACCACCCGTTTTCGCGTCCGCGCGCTCGGCTGGGCGGGTTTGGAATTGCCCGGGCTCTTGCAGTCGAGATCAGCACGCCGTCGTAGCCGCACGACGGGACCCGCCCATCAGGTGATTGCTCGCCGGGATGGGTCCTCGCCCACGTTCAAGCGGCTGAGGACTTCGAGATCGTGCTCATCCTCGGGACGTGGATCGTAGCCGTTTCTCAATTCACGCAGCCGCTCGGCCGTGCCGACGATGACCGGCACGCCATCGATCGATCCTCTCGTGCGGGCGACGGCCGGATGTGTGAATACCGCGTCCTCAAAGCCTTGTTGGACACCATCCCCGTTGGGCTGGATGACCATGGGATGCACGTCGACCCTTCCGTGTTCGGAGGCGAGTTCGATCCGGATCGGCAGCCAGTCCGTCACCGGCTCGTAACCACGCGATGCCAGCCACTCGATCACATCGGGCACGACGTTGGCGTCCACGAAGACATCAAGGTCCCCGTGCTCACGGGTTTGCCGTCCCACCAGCGCATCGACGCCCCAACCGCCGTTGACCTGATAGACGATCTCTCTTTCCGTCAGCCAACCGATGATGACCAAGACCTCGCTCGCAGGCGTGGTGGACGCATGAACCATATGAGACACCTCCCTCCCCTCGGGCTGGGATGACCCGGCCGAATTTTCCAGTCAGGTCGTCTACTGTCAACCGGCTCAACCATTGACGGCTTGGCGGATCCTCCTGGACATCTTGATACGAGGCAAGGCACCACACGCGCAGCACACCGAGAGCCAGACTGCCGTTCCCCGGTTCCTCAGTGAACGAAGGGTCGCCCCTGTTCCCCATGCCGCCCCTGAGCGGACACCGCAGCGCCCCGGATGCCTAGACCCCCGCGGCCCTCGTCACAGAGCGCGCCGCCAGGTGAGTCCAGGAAACCGGGCGAATCCCGCGTCCATGGTGATGAAGGTGGCGCCGGCCTCGATGGCCATGGCCGCCAGATAGGCGTCGGGAACCACGTTGCCGCGCGCCCCGAGGTTCCGGCACAGGCTCTCGAAGATGCGCCAATGCTCCCGCCCTGGGCGGATGCGGACCGCCGACGGGGCGCTCAACACCGTCTGGCAGAAGTCCAGCGCCACCTGCGGCGGAGTCGGTTCGCGGTAGACCCGGTGGTTGTCACGATTCGCAGAAACCCGACAAGATCAGCTCGGACACCCCGAAGGGTTCGTCGGCGGTTAGCGCAGCCGTGAGCCACGCGTGGTGTTCCGCGAACCGCGGGGACTCCGGCCGGTGCGCGTAGATGAACAGGTTGACGTCAGCGAGCAGCACGATCATCTTCGCCGAGAAGCGTTGCGAGGGCGTCCTTGTCCTCGAGGTCGACGCCCGGCTTCAACCCGCTGCCGCCGAAGGTGGGTAGGGTGACTTCACGGCGTGGCCCGGCCTGCTCAGCGAGTGAAACCTGTAGGGCGTCGGAGACCACCTCGCTCAAGGTCCTTCCCTGACGGGCCGCCCGCTCCTTGGCCCGGCGCAGCAGTTCATCGTCCAGATTCACCGTGGTGCGCATGATCGCATTTTATCGTCACCTCATTGCATCAAGATGCGCGCGGGCACGGCCCGAAGAACCCCGACCGTAGGCTCACCGCCAATCAGAAAAGAACCACCGCCACGACATTGAACTCCTCCGGAACGCCGGGGTCCCGGAGGCAGACAGCGCCCTCCCGGTCAGGGATGCGGCGTGGGTGGACACCCATCCGGTCACCACGCACCCATGCCGACCCGAGGTCGGAATCACCGAGACGCCCGCCCTCCAGTGTCGGTGGTACTCTCGAATCATGAGTACCACATTCGAGCTTCGCGTGGGAGACCGGGGCAGGGTGGTGCTGCCCGCGGCACTCAGGGAAAGACTGGGCCTGCGACAGGGGGACGTGCTCTCGGTCACCCTGGAGGGCGGCCAGCTCGTCGCGTCCACACCCCGCGCGGCCTTGGAACGGGTGCGGGCACGGGTCCGCGGAACCGGGGTCGTCGAGGAACTCCTTGAGGACCGCCGTCGGCAGGTCGAAGCCGAGCAGTGATGGTGGTCCTGGACGCCTCGGCTCTGCTGGCCTGGTTCGGCGGCGAACCGGGAGCCGATCAGGTCGAACAACACATGCCCTGCTGCTGCAGCACCGCGAACTGGGCCGAGGTCGTCCAGAAACTCACCGCCCGAGGGGTCGGGCTGGGTGATATCCGTTCGGCGGTCTCACTGCTGGGGCTGGTCCTCGAACCCGTGACCACCGAGGACGCCGAAACAGCCGCAACGCTGTGGCAGGACCACCCCACGCTGAGCCTGGGAGACCGGCTCTGCCTCGCCCTCGGCCACCGCCTCGCCGTCCCGGTCCTGACCGCCGACCGCGCCTGGAGCAACCAGCCTCCGATCGTCCAGATCCGCTGACCCGGCCGAGCGAGGTCACTAGGTATTGCTCACCGAGACAAGAGCGCTTTTCGGACTTGGGCGTGGGGTGGGTGTGAGGCTGGTGGTGAGCGTGCCGGCGGGATGAGGAAGGGGCGAGGTCCTGGCCGTGGCCACCATCGCCTACCCCGTCCTGACCAAGGCCGTCGCCTGGAGCAGGACCCCCGGGGTGAGCCTGGAAGCCATTCTCTCGGCACAGAAGGGTGGGCAGAGCCCGGAGGCAACACTGTGGGGTCAGTTCACCGTGGGCGCCATCGTCTGGATCGTCGTCCCACTCATCATCGGGCTGTGGCTGAACCACCACGCCGAAGCGAATGAGTCCCCCATCCCCGCACCGACGTGCGTAACGGGCTTTTTGTAGTTGAGCGTGGTGGGTCGTTGATGCAAGGGCTCGTGGTCCTGCGCTGGAGTGGGTGGTGCGAAATGTGCTCCAGCACAAGGTCCACGCGCTGCTATCAAGCCCAGGCGCTCGCCGGGTTATGCCGCGGGAGTGATCATCGCGCTGCCCGGCTGTCACGTGAGCGATACGATTGACCTGCCTTCTGGTCGGCCCCGAATTTCACAGGCCTGACGGAATCCGGCCCAACCGAGGTCCCGGTCGAATCCAGCATCATATGCCTGCCACCACGCCCGTCTCCCTACGCCTTTCAGCAGGAGTCAGGGGACTTGGTTCAGCTGCCCCTCGAGTTCCTGGAGCTTCCGGCGCTGCAGTCGACGGACGCGAACGACCTGGACGATGAGGTCGACGGCCACGAACCCCACCGCGAAGGCGGCGGCCCCGAAGAAACGGGAACGCGGATACAGAAGAACGCAGATCAGGAATACCCCGATCCCCTGGAACAGATACAACTTCACCGAGGTCTTGTTCCAGAGATGGCCCTTGATGGAACCATCCCAATACTTCCATCTCCTTCCCATCACGCGATACTACCTGCCTCGACAGCGAGGCCGCTCCGACGGGGACCCAGAACTCCAGCCGCGATCGGCGGGTCACGCGTGCAGCGCCCTTCACACGGCATTCACAGCTCTTCGCAGATGAGGGTGCGGATCGGTAGCAGCAAATAAGGGCCGCAGGTGGCGATGATGTGAACGCTGACTGTAGGCCGGGCAAAGGTAACAACTCCAGCCAAGAACTTCGGAGACGGAACTGTAACATTGTTGCAGCTTGTTACAGTGTTACAGCTTCCCCAACACGGGCCGGGCTGCCGCCACTCCATGCAGCGGTGAGGTGCTCCGCTGGTGAAGCGGGCCCGGATTGATGTACGACCGCCCAGATACGGCGCCCCAGCGCCGGGAGAGTGCGGCCCGCTACAAGCAGTCCTGGTTGTCCGGCATGGCCTCTCCCGGTTTTGTCAGTGGGCTCTAGTACGGTGTGAGCACACCTGCTGAGAACAGCATTTAGCGCGCCGTTGGCGTAGGAGACACACGATGGCACCGACCACCAAAGAGGCCCAACGGGCCGAGTTGCACAAGACCATCTGGCGGATCGCCAACGACCTGCGCGGCTCGGTGGACGGCTGGGACTTCAAGGCCTATGTCCTAGGCATGCTGTTCTACCGGTTCATCTCAGAGAACCTCACCGCCCATATCAACCAGGGCGAGCACGAGGCCGGGGATCCCGATTACGACTACATCGAGGAGTCTGATCACCGGGCCTCCGGCATTCTTGACGGCGTCGTGGCAGAGAAGGGGTTCTTCATCTTCCCCTCGGAGCTGTTCGCCAATATCCGCGAGCGGGCGTCCCGGGACGAGAAACTGAACGAGACCTTGGAGCGGGTATTCCGCAACATCGAGGGGTCGGCGGTCGGCACGGCGGCCGAGGGCGCGTTGAAGGGCCTGTTCGACGACCTTGACGTCAATAGCTCCAAGCTTGGCCCGACGGTGCTCAAGCGCAACGGGAAACTCGTCAAGCTCCTGAACGCGATCGGCGATCTGCCGCTGGGTAATTTCGAGGACAACTCGATCGACCTTTTCGGGGACGCCTACGAATACCTCATGGGCATGTATGCCTCGCAGGCTGGCAAGTCCGGCGGGGAGTATTACACCCCGCAGGAGGTCTCGGAGCTGCTGGCCCGGCTGACGGTGGTCGGCAAGACCGCGGTGAACAAGGTCTATGACCCGGCCTGCGGGTCGGGGTCGCTGCTGCTGAAGTTCGCCAAGGTTCTCGGACCAGACCGGGTTCGCAACGGGTTCTACGGGCAGGAGATCAACCTGACCACGTACAACTTGGCGCGGATCAACATGTTCCTGCACGACATCAATTACGGGGACTTCAGCATTGAGCATGGCGATACCCTGACCGATCCCAGGCATTGGGATGATGAGCCGTTCGAGGCGATCGTGTCGAATCCTCCCTATTCGACGAGGTGGGAGGGAAACGACAATCCGCTGCTCATCAACGACGAACGATTCGCCCCCGCCGGGGTGCTGGCGCCGAAGTCGAAGGCGGACCTGGCGTTCACCATGCACATCCTGTCGTGGCTGAGCGTCAACGGCACCGCGGCGATCGTTGAGTTCCCCGGCGTGCTTTACCGCGGGGGTGCGGAACGTAAGATCCGCAAATATCTCATCGACAACAACTACGTGGACGCCGTGATCCAGTTGCCGCCGGATCTGTTCTTCGGCACCACCATTGCCACCTGCATCATCGTGCTGAAGAAGTCGAAGCCCGAGAACACGGTGCTGTTCATCGATGCCTCGGGCGAGTTCAGCCGGGTTGGGAACAAGAACAAGCTGCTGCAGCAGAACCAGGATCACGTCCTGGAGACCTTCACCGCCCGCCGTGACGTGGACCACGTCGCCAAGCTCGTGACCAACGAAGACCTCGCGACCAACGACTACAACATCTCGGTGTCCTCCTATGTCGAGAAGGAGGACACCCGCGAGGCCGTGGACATCCAGGCCCTCAACGCCGAGATCGCCCGCATCGTCGCCCGCCAGGCCGAGCTTCGCACCGAGATTGACGCCATCGTCGCCGACCTGGAGGGAGGGCCGTCGTGACCGAGGGAGCAGCCGGTGAGGTGATCCTCTACCGGCGCGACGACGGCGCCCCCGCGCTTGAGGTACGCCTGGAGGAAGAGACCGTCTGGCTCAGCCAGCAGCAGATCGCCGAGCTGTTCCAGACCTCCCGCACCAACATCGTCGAGCATCTTCGGAACATCTACAACGAAGCAGAGTTGGACGAGGCTGCAACCTGTCGGAGATTCCGACAGGTTCGCACCGAGGGTTCCCGTCAGATCGAAGGCAAGAAATGAGCCACATCGACAAGCTGATCGCAGACCTGTGCCCGAATGGGATCGAATTCATCAAGATTGAAGATCTTTTCGACCTCAAGAACGGATACACGCCCTCGAAATCTAATTCATCATTCTGGGAAAACGGAACAGTCCCTTGGTTTCGCATGGAGGACATTCGAACAAACGGCAGGGTGCTCAGCCACTCGCTTCAACAGATCAGCGAATCAGGAGTAAAGGGCGGAAAGCTCTTCCCACCCAACTCGCTACTCGTAGCCACTTCGGCAACCATCGGCGAACATGCGCTAATCACAGTACCGCATCTCTCCAACCAGAGATTCACATCTCTCTCGGTCAAACACAAGTGGACAGACCAAGTAGACATCAAGTTTCTCTATCACTACGCCTTTATCCTCGACAAATGGTGCAGAGCAAATACAACTACATCCAGCTTCGCCTCTGTCGACATGACCGGCTTCAAAAATTTTCCTATCCCTATCCCGCCGCTTGAGGTACAGCGGGAGATCGTGAGAGTGCTGGATAAGTTCACCCAGCTGGAAGCGGAGCTGGAAGCGGAGCTGGAAGCGGAGCTGGAAGCCCGCCGACGCCAGTACGAGCACTACCGCGCCATTCTGCTGTCTTTTGGCAACAAGATTGAGTGGACCACCCTCGGAAACATCGCAACCATTGGCACCGGCTCCCATGACACTAAAAACGCCGTCCCAGACGGGGAATATGTCTTCTATGCTCGCGGACGAGAACCTCTCCGCCTAGACTCTTTCGATTTCGACGAGAATGCTATAATCACAGCCGGCGATGGTGTTGGCGTTGGAAAAGTATTTCATTTTGCAACCGGAAAGTATGCTCTTCACCAACGCGCTTACCGCATTGCCCCCCACAAGGGTGTCGACACACGATATGTATACCATTATCTCGTTTCAGATTTTTCCAATTACCTTAAACAAACCTCTGTTCACGCCTCTGTTACTTCGCTGCGCCGCCCGATGTTTATCAAATATCCGATCCCTTTGCCACCCCTCGAAGAACAACGACGCATCGTCTCGGTCCTGGACAAGTTCGACTCCTTGGTGAGCGATCTCACTATTGGTCTTCCGGCGGAGCTGGCGGCTCGGCGGAAGCAGTATGAGTACTACCGGGACCGGCTGCTGACTTTTGAGGAGAAACGATGATCCCCAATCTCATCCGTCTGGACGAAGACTTCTTCGACGCCCTGTGAGCCACACGATGAAACCGAACGACCACACACCCGCCGCAGCCATCTCCTACGACCCGATTGCGGTCTCGGTGGAGTCCACGGTCGTCGCGGAGTACATCCCTGATCCGCACGAGGAGACCACCTACCAGTCGGAGGCGGCCCTGGAGGCCGAACTCATCCGGGTGCTGCAGTCACAGGCCTACGAGTACCTGCCGATCCGTTCGGAGGCCGACCTGATCGGCAACCTGCGAACCCAGCTGGAACTGTTGAACGGATTTCAGTTCTCGGATGCCGAATGGGATCGGTTCTTCACCACCTGCATTGCCGGGAAGAACGACGGCATTACCGAAAAGACGGTGCGCATCCACGAAGACAACGTGCAGCTGCTTCGCCGGGACGACGGCACCACCAAGAATGTGCTGCTGATCGATCAGCGACGTATCCACAACAACCGACTCCAGGTCATCAACCAGTACGAGATCGGCCAGGGTGAGGGCGGTGCCAAGTATTCCAACCGGTACGACGTGACGATCCTCGTCAACGGGTTGCCGCTGGTCCACATCGAACTCAAACGCCGGGGCGTGGACATCCGTGAGGCGTTCAACCAGATCGACCGGTACCAGCGGGACAGCTTCTGGGCGGGCAGCGGCCTGTTCGACTACGTACAGCTGTTCGTCATCTCCAACGGCACGCTCACCAAGTACTACTCCAACACCACCCGCAGCCAGCACCTGAAAGAAGGGCAGCAGGCCAACCGCAGACGCAAAACCTCCAATTCGTTCGAGTTCACCTCGTGGTGGGCAGATGCCAGGAACCAGCCGATCCGCGACCTGATCGCGTTCGCCAAAACCTTCTTCGCCCGGCACACGCTGCTCAACATCCTCACCCGGTACTGCGTCCTCACCGTCGACAAGATGCTGCTGGTGATGCGCCCCTACCAGATCGTCGCCGCCGAGAAGATGCTGCAGCGCATCGAGATCGCCACCAATTACAAGAAACTCGGCACCATCGACGCCGGCGGCTACGTCTGGCACACCACCGGCTCAGGCAAGACCCTGACCAGTTTCAAAGCCGCCCAGCTCGCCACCCAGATGGACAGCATTGACAAGGTGCTTTTCGTGGTGGACCGCAAGGACCTGGACTACCAGACCATGCGCGAATACGACCGTTTCCAGAAGGGTGCGGCCAATTCCAATACCTCCACCGCGGTGCTCAAACGCCAGCTGGAAAGCCGGGACGCCAAGATCATCATCACGACGATCCAGAAACTCTCGACCTTCATCAAGGCCAACCCCAGCCACGACGTCTATCGCCAGCACGTCGTCATCATCTTCGACGAATGCCACCGCTCCCAGTTCGGGGACATGCACACCGCGATCACCAAAGCGTTCAAGCGGTACAACCTGTTCGGTTTCACGGGCACACCGATCTTCGCGGTCAACGCGGCCAGCGGCGGAAACCCCAGGCTGAAGACCACCGAACAGGCCTTCGGGGAGAAACTCCACACCTACACGATCGTGGATGCCATCACCGACAAGAACGTGTTGCCGTTCCGCATCGACTACGTCAGCACCGTGCAGGTGGGCAGCGTCACCGACAAGCAGGTGTCGGCCATCGACACCGAGCGGGCGCTGCTCGACCCGGAACGCATCAGCAAGATCGTCTCCTATGTGCTTGAGCATTTCGACCAGAAAACGAAACGCGCCTCCAGTTACGACCACTCGGTCGTCACCAATGTGGCAGAATCCAGCCGAACCTCTCGCCGCGCCGAAGCACTTCGGGGACGTCGCCGCGTGCGTGGTTTCAATGCGCTGTTCGCGACCGCATCCATTGAGGCCGCCCGGATCTACTACAACCACTTTGCGCTGCTGCAGGAAAACCTGCCGCCCGGACGCCGCCTGAAGATCGGCCTGATCTACTCCTACGGGGCCAACGAAGCGGCCAGCGACGGGATCATCGACGACGAGGCCTTCGACACCGACGAGTTGCCCGCCGACGCCCGCAGCTTCCTGGAGGATGCGATCCAGGATTACAACGACCTGTTCGGCACCAGCTACGACACCAGCGCTGAGAAGTTCCAGAACTACTACAAGGACCTCTCTCAGCGGATCAAGAACCGGGAAATCGACCTGGTCATCGTCGTCAACATGTTCCTCACCGGCTTCGACGCCACCACCCTCAACACCCTCTTCGTCGACAAGAACCTGCGCGCCCACGGCCTCATCCAGGCCTATTCCCGCACCAACCGGATCCTGAACTCGGTGAAGACCTACGGCAATATCGTCGCCTTCCGCAACCTGGAGGACGAAACCAACGCCGCACTGGAACTGTTCGGCAATCGGGAGGCCCGCGGCGTCGTCCTGCTCAAGCCCTACCAGGACTACTACCGCGAATACGCCGACAAGGTCGCCGAGTTGCTGGAGAGATTCCCGCTCGGGCAGTCGATCATCGGAGAGGCAGCACAGAAGGCCTTCATCGCGCTGTTTGGCGCAATCCTGCGGCTGCAGAACATCCTTTCCTCATTCGACGACTTCACCGGGAACGAGATCCTCAGTGAACGCCAGGGACAGGACTACCGCAGTCTCTACCTCGACCTCTACACCCAGTTCCGTCAACGCCAGGAAGCCGAGAAGGAAGTCATCAACGATGATGTGGTCTTCGAGATCGAACTCATCAAACAGGTGGAAATCAACGTCGATTACATCCTCATGCTGGTGCAGAAGTATCGGGACGAGCACGGCGATAGCGACGACAAAGAGATCCGCTCCGAGATCACCCGGGCGGTCAACGCCAGCCCGACGCTGCGCAACAAGAGGGACCTCATCGAGGCTTTCGTCGACTCGGTTTCCGTTGACGGGCACATCGACGACGAATGGGTGGCCTTCATCGAGGCCGAACGCAAGACCGAGCTCGCCAGGATCATCGCGGACGAGAACCTCAAGCCGGAGGCCGCCCAAGAGTTCGTCCAGAACGCCTTCCGCAACGGCGAATTGCGCACCACCGGGACGGCCATCACCAAGATCCTGCCGCCGGTCTCCCGTTTCGCTCCGAGCGGCGGCCACGACGAAAAGAAACGGCGGGTGATTGCCAGGCTGAGCGCCTTCTTCGACCGCTTCCTCGGGTTAGGTGCCGCACCAACCGAAAACCCCGGGCATCATGACTGACCTTTCTGGGCGGCGCCCGCCCCGGCCAACGCTACGGTTTCTCCGGCTCCTTCCTCGGGAGTCCTTCCCCGAGCCCGGTGCTCTGCAGGCCATCGAGAACCGGGAATGGTCCCAGGTGCGTATTGACTCTATTGAGCATCCTCTGATCGCCGACGCGATACGACGATTCGCTCAGGGGCTCCCGGACCGGCACCAGGAGGCATCAAAACAGCTCGGTCGGGCGGTATTTGAGGTTCGCTCAAGGACGGGAGCGGCGTGGCGAGGTGCTGCCGTTCTTGACGAGCACGGCGACCCGTGGCTGGTGTGGGCGGCACCCCATGACAAGTTCCACGCCCAAGTCTGCGACGTGCTCAAGAACCTGGACCGTTGGATGCCAACAGCTGCGGAGTACAAGCTGCGCGACCGCGACGCCGAGGCCAACAGACTCTCCGTCTGGCATAAGGAGACAATCACCTTCTTCTGTCAGGCGGTGGCTGAAGCTGTGAACACTGGAAAGGACACCTTCTCCTTTCCCGGTTATGACCACAACACCCACCTAACCTTGTCCATCACCTTGGAACATGACGCTCCCACTGGGGCACCTGAAACGGACTCATCGCTCGTCACACTTCAGCTACGGCTGGGCGGTTCCTGTGACAGCTTCGTCCAGTTGGTTTTGCCCGTGCTCCAGCCCGACATCAGCATGATCGACTCCACGTACACGCAGAACGGTGAGTTAGAACTGTGGGTCAGCGTTTCTCAAGCCAAGCTGTTTCAGCTTCTGGCTGCGGTAGGGATCTCCGACGGCGAGATTGATCCGAATCCACCCTGCACTCCCCTGAGCCATCTGCACTACGTCGGTTGCCATTACCTCAGCGAGGCTTTGGTGATAGGAGCAGCAACTCGAGCTGTGTGCGGGCTGTGGTTCGTCCCGACACGAGACGAGAGCGCTGACCTGCCGCTTTGTCCTGAGTGTGAGCGTCGCAAGCCCGTAGCTCAGGCGACCGCGGCCCTGATCGAGTCACTCCGCGATCAGGGCGTCCAAGGCAGCTAGTTCTTCGTTGGTCAGTGGAGCCGCTTCGTCCATTGCCTGAAGTTGCGCGTGGGCGCGCGTCCCCAGTAGCTGGTTGACATGGGCGTTCGCGCGTTCGTGGCGTTCGATGTAGTCAAGCAGGTCGGCCTTCGCGATCCGGCGGTTCGACCCGACCAGCCGGTAGGCCAACAACCCGCGATCCATGATCTTCACCAGATGTGGGCGGCTCACTCCCAACAGTTGGGCCGCCTGATTGGGGGTCAGTTCTTTGTCAGAGGCGAGCAGCGTCACGTCTGCACCGCGTCGCATCGCATCAAGCAGGCCTTCGAGCATGATCGCGAGAGGTGAGCCCTGAGGCAGACCCTGAGCAAACTCTTCCGTTTGAGCCAGCTCGTCAGCAGAAACCTTGTCGGCAGTCAGCGTCGTGGACATGAGACAGACCTTCACTCGCATAGATGCAATATCTGAAACAACTGTATCAGCTGTTCAACCCTTCACCAACTGGAGGACTGCTACCTGGTCCAGCGGCGAGGAGGTCGGCAGCGGTGCGCCATCGGCGCTTCGTTGCTGTGCCCCTGGACCACCTACACCCACTCAGCCAACAGCACCGTGACGCTGGGGACGCGCGCCGTCCCGGACGCACTAGACACGAAGACCGCCTGTCGAACCAGGTCGAGGGCGTCGTCGTTCTGTTCGCGGTAGAGCCGCTCGTAGTGCAAGGGCTCGAAGGCCCGTTCTCGGACGCCGTTGTGTCCTGGGGCCTTGGCCCTGGTGCGGACGTGACGCAGCTCGGGGTGGGCGTTGATGAAATGCTCGAACCGGAACGAGCGGAACGGTCCACCGTTGTCGGCGATCAAGGTGATAGGGCAGTCCATGGCGACACTCCACCAGCGGAAGCCTCTACCTACACCGTTAATCGGTTGACCCCGCCGTTCATGCGGACCATGCCAGAGGTATGAGGCAGACTGGTACACGGAGCCGAACGCAGAGGAGGGGCCGTGACGACCGTCCGTGTTGACATCGCCCCCAACCTGCTGCGCTGGGCCGTGAAACGGGCGCGCTGGGACGAGGAAACTGTCCGCAAACGCGCACCCAAGCTCGACGCGTGGATCGACGGGACCGCACGCCCCACCCTCAAGCAGGTGGAGAAGTTCGCTGCCGCCACCCACGCACCCTTCGGGATGCTTTTCCTGCCCGAACCGCCGGTTGAGGACATCCCCATCCCGGACATGCGGACCATTCGCGACGCCGGAGTCCGCGAGCCGTCTGCCGACCTGCTGGAAACGATCTATCTGTGCCAGAGACGCCAGGACTGGTACCGCAACGACGCCCTCGACTCCGGGGCGACCCCGCTCAGCTTCGTAGGATCCGCGACCCTCTCCACTCCGGCGGAGGAGACCGCCGCTCGTATCCGTGCCGCGCTCCGTCTCGACGAGCGATCTGTGCCCAACTGGTCCACTGCGATGACAGATCTCATCGAGCGCACCGAAACCATGGGCGTCCTGGTCATGGTCAACGGAATCGTCGGCTCGGACACCCACCGCAAGCTCGATCCGGAAGAGTTCCGAGGGTTCGCTCTAGCCGATGACATCGCCCCGCTCGTCTTCATCAACGGAGCGGACACCAAAGCCGCGCAAATCTTCACCCTCGTTCACGAACTCGCCCACCTGTGGCTGGGGTGCACCGCACTCTCCGACGCAACTGCGGACGCCGCGCAAGGGACGAAAAAGGAGGAACGCTGGTGCAACCAGGTCGCCGCAGAAGTCCTGGTACCTCTCGACTCGCTCCGGTCGGAACGGCCAAGGAGCTGTGATGAAGACGAACTGAACCGTCTGGCGTCCCACTACAAAGTCAGCACCCTCGTCGTGCTCGCCAGACTCCGGGATGCCGGGTATCTCACGCGGGAAGAGTACAAGACCCGATACGAGACCGAGCGCAAGCGCGTCATGGATCTCATGGATTCCCGGGAGAATCACAGCGGGGGCGGGAACTACTACCGCACCCAGCTGCGACGCCTTGGGCTCCCCTTCACCCGAGCTGTGATCTCCGCAGCCCTGGAAGGACGAACGACCTACCGGGATGCCTACCAGTTACTCGGGACCGTTAAGCACTCGACCTTCGAGGGGCTGGCGGAAAGAGCAGGACTAGCGTGAAATACCTCGTAGACGCCAACGTCCTCATCGAGGCGAAGAACCGCTACTACGCCTTGACATCGCTCCCGGCTTCTGGAAATGGCTCGACCAGGCACACGCTCAAGGCACGGTGTTCAGCCGGGTCAAGATTCCTGACGCCTGCCAAGGACTTGAAATCCATTGGGTCAACACCTTTGAAATGCTACGTAGCGCCGGTGTCACCCTTGACCTTCCCGGCGCTGCCCACTAAGTCGAAGAGAGGAACATCGAATCAGCCAGTCACAAATGCATCCACCCGGTTAGAAATGCAGCACAGTCCCACTCCCCCAGCCCACAACTCACACACCATGACGACTCAGACATCTCCCGCGCCCACCAACGCCCGCAGCATTCCAGCACCCCCGGAGCCCGGCCAGATTGTCCAGGTTCGTGTAGCACTCCACTTTCAATGAGACCGGTTTCCTCGTAGATGCTGACTCTGGTTGTTGGCCAGCCCCGCTGTCGTGCAAGCGGCTGAGGAGTTCGAGATCGTGCTCATCCTCGGGACGTAGATCGTAGCCATTTCTCAACTCACGCAGCCACTCGGCGGAACCGCCCCCGGATCTGGCGGTTGGGTCAACGGTTAGCCTGAAAGAAACCATATGTGAAGGGAACATTATGGCTGAGACTGTCTTTTCCGCGGTCGCCGAATCCCTGGAGGGCATGGCGACGCGCTGCACATCCCGGGGCATGAGTTTCGTCCTGGACGAGCCGCCCTCGCTCGGCGGCAAGGACGAGGGGATGAACCCGCTCGAAGCCGTCCTGTCGGCCCTCGGCGCCTGCAAGTGCGTCGTTGCGAGGGCTTTCGCCAAGCCGAACGGCATCCGGCTGCGCCACGTGCGGGTCGAGGTGGACGGGGTGTTCGACCCGGACGGGTTCCGGGGGAAGAACCCCGCCGCGAAGGTCGGGCTATCAACAATCAGGACGCGCTACCACATCGACGCAGACAACACCCCCGAAGAGATCGCGGCGTTCGTCGAGTTCATCGAGGCCCACTGCCCGGTCCACGACACCCTGGTCAACCCGCCCCATCTGAGCTACGAGATCGCCTGAACCAGCGGCGCCAGGCCCGAACGCCCGGCAAGGCCCATGCCCTGCACATCAGCGGCCAGGCCTTCGACCGGCCGGGATGGGTGATGGGCTGAGCCGGGGCACCCCACCAGCCGGGGTGGGCTGGCACGGGGACGCCCCGGCCCTGCCAGCACCCTGGCCGCGGTCAGCCGAGGTGGTCGCGCAGCCCCTCCAGCGCCGGGGCGAACACCTGGCTGGCGAAGAAGGCCTCCCAATGCTCCCGCTCGTCCTGGGCGCAGTCAAACTCCGTCCACCACTCGACGAGGGACTGACCGGTCGAGCTCACCCGGGTCACCTTCAGCGTGGAGACGTATCCGGTCACGTCGAACGGGGCCGGATCGCAGAACCCGTAGGAGTAGCTGCGGTCGAGGTCCGATAGGGCGAGCAGCCGCTCCCTGATCCGGGATTCGCCGAACTGGAAGCTCCGCACGGCACCGACCGTCGCTCCGGTCAGGCCGTCCTCGATGTGGCTCTCGGAGACCGTGGAGCCGAACCAGGTGGCCAGGCCGTTGAAGTCCCTGAGGGTGTCCCACACCTTGTCGGCGTCGTGCTGGATGATCGTGCTGTAGTACGAGACCGTCATGTCAGCCCTTCTTGAAGGTGACGGCCTTGAACTCCTCAGTCTGTGCGCGAATGCCCACCTCGGTCGGGAACCGCTCGATGGAACTGGCCCCGTAGAAGCCGACGATGCCGTCGGTGTGGTCGAGGATGTACTGCGCGTCGGCCGGATTCGCGATCGGCCCGCCGTGGCACAGGCACAGGATGTCGGGGTTGACGCTCCTGGCCGCGTCCGCGAGTTGCTGTACCTTGGCCGCCGCCTCCTCCAGGGTCAGCGCGGTCTTCGCGCCGATGGTCCCAGACGTTGTCAGGCCCATGTGGGGGACGAGGATGTCCGCCCCGGCGCGGGCCATGTCCTTGGCCTGCTCCTCGTCGAAGACGTAGGGGGAGGTGAGCAGGTCGAGTTCGTGGGCCATGCGGATCATGTCGATCTCGTGCCCGTACCCCATGCCGGTCTCTTCCAGGTTCGCCCGGAACACCCCGTCAATCAGGCCGACGGTGGGGAAGTTCTGCACACCGGCGAACCCGATCTCTTTCACCTGGCGCAGGAAGTGCCCCATGACACGGAACGGGTCGGTGCCGTTGACGCCCGCGAGGACGGGGGTACGTTTCACGACGGGCAGCACCTCGTTGGCCATCTCCATGACGATGGCGTTGGCGTCCCCGTAGGCCAGCAGCCCGGACAGCGAGCCGCGTCCGGCCATGCGGAACCGGCCCGAGTTGTAGATGACCAGCAGGTCGATGCCACCGGCTTCCGCGGACTTCGCGGTGATTCCGGTGCCCGCGCCGCCGCCGATGATGGGCTGGCCCTGGGCGACCTGGGTGCGGAAACGATCGAGGATCTCTTGGCGGGACATGTTTCTCCTTCTCAGTTGGTGATGGATGCGTGCAGTGCGCGGGCCATCGCGGCACCGAAACCTGGGTCGTTGATCGCCTGGTCGAGTTCGTGGACGACGACGCCGGAGCCAGCCAGCCCCGCGCGCAGTTCCGCGAACAGCGTGGCGTCGGCCTCGGCATCCCGGAAGGGGGCTCCCTCGACGTCGATGGCGCTCACGCCCCGCAGGGGGATGAACAGCTCGGTGGGTCCGGTGGTGGCGGCAAGTTTGGTGGCGATGCGGCGTCCCAGTTCGGCCATCTCCTCAGGCGTGGTGCGCATCAGCGTCACGGTGGGGTTGTGGACGAACAGGTTGCGTCCGGCAAACTCGGGCGGCACGGTGTCGGCGGGGCCGAAGTTCACCATGTCGAGCGCCCCCAGGCTGACGGCCTGCGGCAGGCCGACCCGCCCGGCCATCTCCAGCCGCCGCGGCCCCGCGGACAGGACACCACCCACGAGGTCGTCGGCCAGCTCGGTGGTGGTGAGGTCGCACACCCCGGCCAGCAGGCCCGACTCGGCGAGTTTCTCCATGGCGCGGCCGCCCGCCCCGGTGGCGTGGAAGACCAGCACCTCGTAGCCGAGGTCGGTCAGGGTGGTGCGGGCCTCATCCGCGGCCGGGGTCGTCACGCCGAACATGGTGACCGCGACGACCGGTTTGTGCTCGGCGGGGGCGGCGGCCAACCGATCCTCGTAGGCCTGGGCCATCCCGGCGATCGCCGCGACCGCGTTGGCGAACACCTGGGAGGAGACCGAGTTGATGCCGGCGACGTCGACGACCGAGTACATGAGCATCGCGTCCACCTCGCCGACGTAGGGTTTCACGTCGCCGGAGGCCATGGTCGAGACAAGCAGTTTCGGGAAACCGACCGGGAGGGCCTGCATCGCGGCCGCGGCGACCGAGGAGCCGCCGGATCCGCCGAGGGCCAGCAGGCCGTGGATGCGTCCCGACACCGCCAGGTCGCGGACGATACGGGCCGCCCCGACGCTCATCACCTCCATCATCTCGCCCCGGTCGCGGCGTTCGCGCAGGGCGGCGGCGTCGGAGTTCGCGGCGGCGATCACATCGTCGGAGTTGATGTTGGCCAGCGGGCTCGCCGAGAAGGACCCGACATCGACGAACAGGGCCTGCACCCCGTGTTTGTCCAGTTGCTCGGCCAGCCAGGCGTACTCGGCGCCTTTGGTGTCCAGCGTCCCGATCAGTGCAACAACAGCCATGCGGTCTCACTCCTTCGTGCGTGTTCGGACCCGTGCTGCTCAAGTGCGGCCGCGGCGGCCGGGCGTCCATGGGTAGCAGCGAGGCTACGTCTCACCGCGGGACGGCACTGGTCCAATCCGGGAGAATTGGCCCAGGTCGGTGGGGCATACTCGGCAGCGTGGGAGTGCGCATGGATTCGGCGGAGCTGTCGAGGCTGCTCGGGGTGTGGACGGACGCGGACGAGCGGCTGCCGGACGCACTGGCGCGCACCATTTCAGAGCTTGTGGATCACGGTTTCGTGCCCGCGGGGAGCATCTTGCCGCCGCAGCGGGAGCTCGCGCAGGTGCTGGGGGTGGCCCGCGGGACCGTCGCGTCCGCCCTGGCGATGCTGGAGGCTGGCGGGTATGTGGTCTCGACCCGGGGGTCGGGGACACGGGTGAGGTCGGGCCGGGTGGGTACCGAGCACCGGGCCGGCGGGCGGCTGTTCTCGTTCACCAATGCCCCGCGCGATGTCATCGACCTGTCCAGCGGGGCCCTGCCCGCGTCCACGGTGACCGGGGAGGTGCTGTCGGCGAATCTGGACGGGCTCGACCCCTACCTGGAGACCGACGGCTATTTCCCGGCCGGGCTTCCGGTGTTGCGGCAGGCGATCGCCGAGCACCTCACCCGCGATGGGGTGCCGACCCGGCCCGCGGAGGTGCTGGTGACGAGCGGGGCGCAGCAGGCGACCTCGCTGGCGATCCGGGGGCTGCTGGACCCGGGTGACCTCGTCCTGACCGAGGACCCGAGCTACCGGGGTGCGCTGTGTGCACTGCGGGACCATGGCGTCCGGCTGGAGGGGGTCCCGCTGCGCGACGGCGGCATCGACGTGGGCCTGGTGACGCGCGCGGCGATGAGGCGTCCGGCTGCGCTGTACTGCCAGACCAGCGTCCATAACCCGACGGGGCAGAGCATGACCAGGGACGCGCGGGCGGCGCTCGCCGGTGTCGTCGACCGGTGCGGCCTGCCCGTCGTCGAGGACTGCTGTTCCTACGACCTGACACTGTCAGGGCGTCCGGCGTCAACGCTGACGGGCCTTGTCGCCCCGGAACTTCACCTGAGCTGCTGGACGATGTCGAAGCTGTTCTGGGGTGGGCTTCGCGTCGGCTGGGTGAGGGCCGACGAGGCGCGCATCCGCCGGCTGGTGGAGCTGCGGAAGGTCGACGACCTGGCGACCTCCATCATCGACCAGCTGTACGCCGTGCGGCTGCTGCGCCGAGCGGCGGACGCGCGGCGGGAGCGGCAGGCGATGCTCACCACACACCTGGCGTCCACGGAGCGGGTGCTCCGCGAGATGGCCCCGGCGTGGACCTGGCGGCGGATCGTCGGCGGTTCCGGCCTGTGGGTGGACACCGGGACGGACGCCGTCGCCTTCACCGAGCAGGCCAAGCGGGCCGGGGTCAAGCTCGCCGCCGGGCCGAGTTTCTCGCCCCATGACGGTCACCGCACGATGCTGCGACTACCCCTGTGGCACGACGGAGCCGAACTGAGACGAGGATTGGGCGCCGCCCTCGGCGAATAAGGGCCATCATGTGGCGATGATGTGACCACGGGCCGTGGCCCGGGCGTTTCTGAGTCTGACTGGACGATCAGGGCTGGTCTGCGAGGCTGAACAGGTCGCCGACCTCGCAGTCCAGCGCCTCGCACAGCGCTGTCAGGGTGCTGAACCGAACGGCCCTCGCGCGGTTGTTCTTCAGGATCGACAGGTTGACCACGGTGATACCGACCTGTTCGCTGAGGGCCGCGAGCGTCACGCCCCGGGCCGCGAGCAGATCGTCCAGGTGGCAGGTAATCCGATGGGGTTCTTCGACAGGCATCAGATCGTCGTCTCCACGTCCTCGGCGAGCTGTTCCCCCTGCCGCCAGACGTAGGCGACGACCAGCACCACCAGCGCCACCCCGAGGGGGACGAAATCGCCAGCGTTGGTCGTCAGCATGGCGAACCCCATCCCCCTGGTGGGCAAGCCGGTGTAGATGAGCACGTTCGCCACGACCTCGCCGACGAGGACCCGCACCGGCACTCCCACGGTTCGCTTGCCTTACGGTCATGCGCCTGCGCTGTAGCGCAAGCGTTCGTCCACAAGACAAGCACTCCCGTCAGGAAAGCAAGCAGACGACGGCAAGACCAGCGGACCTGTGAGGATGCAGAGGGATGCCATCCGGACGAACGCCCCGGCAAAGCAGGAGCCCCCGGCACAGACACCGGGGGCTCAAGCAATGCGACTCTGGCGGTGACGGTGGGATTTGAACCCACGGTGGCTTGCACCACACTCGCTTTCGAGGCGAGCTCTTTCGGCCGCTCAGACACGTCACCGCCGATGAGCGTATCCCAGCCCGGCCCTGCGGACAAATTCGCTGGCCGGCCTCAGCCGACCACGACCTCGAAGGTTCCGACCCGGTCTGCGATCCCCGCCGCCAGATCCTCGATCATCCCGGCGTCGTGGAGACGATCCCGCCAGCTCTCCGGTATTCCGCTGCGCCCGTACAGCGCCCCCGCCAGCTGCCCGTAGATGGCCCCGACGGTGTCGGCGTCGTCGCCCAGGTTCACGGCCAGCAGCA
>ERZ772977.139-NODE-139-length-58075-cov-45.844674_pt1 | contig 58075 bp, 46 predicted proteins | sample MGYA00511131_ERZ772977 | MGnify/ENA primary metagenome ERZ772977 (study PRJEB29015, sample SAMEA2737935) | human oral metagenome | biome: human oral; feature: human-associated habitat; material: dental | place: China | collected 2151 ...
ACCAGAGTGGGTCTTCTGCTTCGGCATAGCTGCCGTTCTCCTTACATTCATCCCCCGCCACAACAGCGGGGTAGCTTAGTGGGGTTGAGCGATACACGCATCAGCCCCAAGGACCAAAGGTGAGGCACCCCTCGCGAGGTGCCTCGGAACCGGCACCGGGTGAACCCGCAACACCCACCCAACGGTGGAGGCGCGTGCCCATCCTAAAGTGACGACCCGGTTCCCTACTCGGCGGAAGCCTGCGCCTTCAACTCGGCAGGCATAGCGTCTGCCAGAGAATTAGTTACGGGCTTCGCCTTGGTCGTGTCAATACGCTCGCGACCCTTGCGACCGCCGGCGCCCTGCTCACGGCGAGCCTCTGCCTTACCGCGAAGCGGAGCCAGAACCATCACCATGTTGCGGCCATCCTGACGGGGGCGAGACTCAACGGTGCTCACCTCAGCCAGCTCAGCCGCCAGACGCTCCAGCAGACGCACACCCATCTCGGGGCGCTGCTGCTCACGACCACGGAACTGAATCATTGCCTTGACTTTGTCACCACCGGAAAGGAAACGACGAGCGTGTCCAACCTTGGTTTCGTAGTCGTGGGTATCAATCTTCAGGCGGAAACGGATCTCCTTCAGAACGGCATTAGCCTGCTTCTTGCGGGATTCACGAGCCTTGATTGCGGCTTCGTACTTGTACTTACCGTAATCCATGAGCTTGCACACGGGCGGCTTCGCGTTCGGGGCAACCTCGACCAGGTCGAGTTCGGCGTCCTCAGCCAGACGCAGAGCGTCCTTCAGAGGGACAACGCCTACCTGCTCGCCACCGGGACCGACAAGACGGACCTCGGGAACGCGGATACGATCGTTAATGCGTGGTTCGCTAATGACTAGCTCCTGTGCTCTGTGGGTTTCCCCGTGAATACTATCCGTTGCGGGCACTAAAAAAGCCCCCGCAGTTACACAAGCGGAGGCACAAACCAGCGTACGCCGAAAGCGGCGGACGAACCCGTTCACCTCAAAACTCGCAAACTAACGCCTGCGGCGGTCAACTGGGTGGGAGGCATGCTCCACTTGCAAACTGCCTACAACCATACCGCAGAATCCCCGGCAGACGCAAGGAATTAGACGCAAAACACCATAAAAAGTGCGGGGATTCCTCCAGAAAGTCCACGGACGCACCCACTCTTAAGGACGCATTTACCGAAACAAACGAAATATGAGATTCTAGGACTATGAGCACTGAAAACACGAGTTTCCGCTTCACCGCGGAAGAAGAAACCCCCGTACACGGCCATACCGAACTCACCGAAGAGCAGGTCGAAGCCGTCAACGAACACCTGCGCGACATCGCAGACGTACCCGCCATCGAAATCATCAGCTCCGCAGCCATCCACATGATGAGCGCCGCAGCCGTCAAGTGCGGCCTGGCAGCAGACGAAAACGCCGACGACCTCAAGGACCTCGACGAAGCACGCAAGCTCATCACCGCACTGGCAGGCCTCGTCACCGCCGCAGCACCCGAAATCGGCTCCCAGCACGCAGCACCCCTGCGCGACGGCCTGCGCACCCTGCAGCTCGCCTTCCGCGAAGCATCCCCCTTCCCGGACGAACCCGGCAAGGGCCCCGGCGAAAAGCTCACCGGCCCGGTGTACTAGACCACCTGGTGTACTAAGCCGTATCTGGTGTATGCCAGCACGAAGCCCCGCCTCCCTCACGCTGAGGAAGACGGGGCTTCGTCATATATAAAGCCTGTGCGGATAAGAAATCTACGCGGACTAGATACGCGGACTAGAGCGAACCGGTAGCTTTAGCGGGAACCAGCAACCTCAAGAGCCTGCTCAAAACTAAAATTGCCCACGTACAGCGCCTTACCAAGCACCACGCCCTCCAAACCAGAAGGCACCATGGAACGCAGCTTCACAAGATCAGCCAGCGACGCCACACCACCGGACGCCACCACCCGGCAGGCGGTCTGAGCCAGTACCTCATCCAGCAGCTCCGCGCCGGGACCCGCCAGAGAACCGTCCTTACTCACATCCGTGACGATATAGCGGCGCACGCCCGCGCTCTCCAGCCACGCCAGCGCCTCCGCCACATTAGGACCCGACCAGTCAGTACCTCGAGCCACCGTCACCCAGCCCCGCTCGGGGGTGTAACGAGCATCGAGGCCAAGAGCCAGAAGATCAGAATCGGCATAACGAGCCAGAGTGCCTTCAAGCCAGGAAGAATCCGCCAGAGCCGCACTAGTCACGTTCACGCGGTCCGGATTCAGGCTCAGGGCGCGCTCCAGACTCTCAGCATTACGCACACCGCCGCTGACCTGAATACGAACCGGAGCGGAGCCGGCCATCCGGGCGTTCTCGGCACGGACGGTAGCAACCACCTCATCCAGAACCTCAGTATTCGTGCCGCGGCCAAACGCCAAATCAAGGTCAACCAGGTGAATCCAGCGAGCACCAGCCTTCACCCAGGTCAGCGCCGCCTCAACAGGGTCGAGGCGCTGCTCACCGCCGGAGAGGGTGCCACCCACCGGGCGCACCGCGTAGCCTTCAGAAATATCAACAGCGGGCAGAAGCTCAAGAACGGGTACAGACATTAGTTACCTCCCACAAGAGCAGCAGCGGAGCCCTCAGAAGACAGAGACTCAGAAGGCAGCGACTCAGAAGATAGGGAGAGGCGAGCAGTCACCGCCAGGGACGCAACCCAGCGACGCATAAACTCCGCGCCCAGCTCACCAGATCCCACCGGGCAGAACTGCACCGCCGTCAGCGGGCCATTCTCAACCGCCGCAATATAGGCAGGCTCGGTGACAGTCCAAGTCACCGCAGGAGGGGCAATATATTCAATGCTCTGATCAAAAGCCCACTCAAAAACGCCGTGCTCAGATTTGAAGTGAACCTCACCCTCAAGACCCTTGAGTAGCACGCTATCGGAGGAAACACGCAAAGCAGAAGCACCGGGCACAAGGTCACGGGTAGAAAGCTCCACGCTCTCACCGGGCCACTCCCCCATGCACTGCACCTGAATCTGCCCCATCTGCGGATGCTCCACCGTCACCGAGTCGAAGAGGCAGCTCAACGCTGCACCGGCAACCAACACCGGACGACCACCAGCCACACGGCGACCAATCACGCGCTCAGCATCCTTAGCTTTCAGATCTTCATACTCTTCGAGGGAGCTCGCACCGCCGGTCACCACCATGCCATCAGCCTCACGCAACTGATCAGGCACAGCGGTCACGATAACGTCCGCCCCCGCATCCTGAAGAAGCTTCACCAGGGCACCACGAGTTCCAGGTTCCCCCAAAACGGCAACCACAGCACGAGCGGTCTGAGCGCTCTGTACAGAGTCAGTTTCGACGGGTGTGGGTTCAACGGGAACAGGCATCGGTGCGCTCCTATTTCATAGGCTCAAGAATTCGGCTCAAGCGCTCTAGCTTGAGAGATGGAGGATTCGGAGTCATGACATCAACCTCATGCAGAAGCCAACCACACACGGGTCCATGCTTAGCGCTGAGGCTGAGGAATTTCCAGACGCTGACCGGCATCAACAGAGGTGCTGGTCAGCGAGTTCAACTCCATAATACGAACCACAGTATCACGGGTGTCACCTTGCGGATCCACCGCCTGAGCAATATCCCACAGGGTCTCGCCGTGCTTGACCACAACGACGGTTCGAGTCACCGAAGCGTTCTCCACAGAAGCAGAAGCCGCCGGGCCAAAGAAGCTAATAGCGCCGAGCACAATCAGCGCCGCCAAAGTCAGCAGAGGCAGCCCCTTCAGGAAACCGCGCGGGGTGCCAAGACGACGAATAGAAGCGGGAACCTCGCGCAGAAGCTCGCCACCCTTAGCCAAAAGAACACTCTTCACGCTGGGCGCCTGCGCACCGGAAGCTGCAGAGCGAACCGGTGCAGGCGCCACAGTGGGGGTAGAAGCAGCGGGGGTAGAAACGGCGGGAGCATGGGTGGGCCGAGCCACCTGCGCAGGACGGGGTGCATGAGCCGCACGAGAAGAGCGAACAGACTGCGAAGACGCAGGCACACGAGAACGCCCCTGCACGGTGCTGGCGGACGCTGTGCGGGCGGGTGCGGTGCGGGCGGGGTGAAGTACCACCAAGCCTGCCGGAAGGTGTGCAGAAGTGCCACGAGAAGCAAGAGGTGCTGCAGTAGTCATTGTGGTTCCTTTCTCTCAGCTCTCCCCGGGGTTACCCCGCGGGTCTAGCAATGCCGAGCGATACCCGCTCGGAGGTCCTAGTTGAGTGATAACTATGGAGTGGTGATTGTTAGGCGATAACTAGTGGATAGCTATTCTCTAGTTAGGTCAGAGCGTCGGGTGCACCGGGTTGCCTCGGGTTGCCTCAGCACCCCACCCCCTGCGCCCTCTCTTCGCCAGATGCTCCCTAGATTCGCCAGAGGCTTTCCAGAGCATCCGGGGTAGATCATGCGAAGAGAGAGGCAGAGGATTCGAATACATTCGAACACTCATTCACTCTCCTCTCCCGAAAGACTCCGGGTCGAATCTTCGAATATTTTTCGAACATTCGCCCGTAAATCCTGAATTTCAGGAGAGATTCAAGAGTATATACGAACTCTTGTTCTAAAGTCTAGCAGAGATGTACTAAAAATTTCTTCGAGTTTCGAAGAAAAAATCTAGAATATTTGTTTGAGTTTTTCGGTGTAGTGTTCTACACTGGTGTCAAGAGACGTTCCACACGCTCCTGATGAGTCCTACTCACAGCAGGTTTCTGTACCCGTTACAGCTTGGTTCTGTATCGAGTGCAGGTGCCGCTGACTGAGTTTTATAGGGCGGAGGCGCATACTCGTTGCCTGCGTATCGCTCCGGTATCGCTCCGGCACGGATAGAATTCCTCCACCCCCTGACGAGATAAGACCCATTTCGGCAGAACCCAAAAAATTTTTAGGACACCATCAGAAAATGTGTGAAGCACCCATCCGTGCCCGACCGGAATACAAAGGCCGGAGTACAGAAATCAGGGCACAGACCGAAGGAAAAGAAATGGCAACAGCACCCCGTCCGGCGCTGACCGCGCGCCAGCAGAAGATTCTTGACGCGATCCGCACCGAGATTGAACAAAAGGGTTACCCGCCGTCCATGCGCCAGATTGGTGACATGGTGGGTCTTGCGTCCCTGTCCTCGGTCACTCACCAGCTCGGTCGCCTCGAGACCATGGGCTACATTCGCCGCGACCCCAAGCTCCCCCGCGCCATTGAGGTGCTGGATGAAAACGGCGTCGGCATCCACGGTAGCGCGTCCTCTTCCCTGCCCGAGCTGCCGAACTTCGAAGTCGGCGATGAAGACCTCGTACCCGTTCCCCTGGTTGGACGAATTGCAGCGGGCGGTCCCATCACCGCCGAGCAGTCCGTGGAGGATGTGCTCGCCCTGCCCCGTCAGCTGGTCGGTAACGGCAAGCTCTTCATGCTCAAGGTCAAGGGCGATTCCATGATTGATGCCGCAATCTGCGACGGCGACTGGGTGGTTGTCCGCGAGCAGCACACCGCAGACAACGGCGATATCGTTGCTGCGCTGCTCGATGATGAAGCAACCGTGAAGGTGTTCCGTCAGGTCGACGGCCACACCTGGCTCATGCCGCGCAACTCCAACTACGAGCCGATTATGGGCGACCGCGCAACCGTCATGGGTAAGGTCGTCTCCGTGCTGCGTAGCCTCTAGAAAATAACAGTCTCTAGAAGAGGCGGGCCATCAACAGCACAGCTTCTCAAAGAAGCTGGTTCTAAACAGCACCCCACCTCTAAAAGACACGGTCTCTAGAAGACATAACCGTTAGAACTTTTAGCTCTATATAGAATCACCCCGGTAATACGTGAAGGTTCACGTTTCACCGGGGTGATTTCTATAGGTCCAAATTTATATGTCCAAAGCGGGGCAGCGCTGCCGGGAACGAATCCCGCCCGAGCTAACGCTCAATGCTCGCTGAAAGACGAGCCAGCGCACCAATCACGGCTGTCTTATTCTGCGTCGACCACATCGGCGGCATCGCCTTCATTAAGAAACCGCCGTAGCGTTTAGTCGCCACGCGAGAATCCAGCACAGCCACCACGCCGCGGTCAGACACCGAACGGATCAGGCGACCCGCGCCCTGCGCCATACGAATCGCCGCATGGTGAGCAGAAACCGCCATAAAGCCGTTACCGCGGTGACGGTTCACCGCCTCCGTACGAGCCTGCGCAATCGGATCATCCGGGCGCGGGAACGGAATGCGGTCCATCACCACCAGGCGGCACGAGTCACCGGGAACGTCCACGCCCTGCCACAGGCTCATCGTTCCGAACAGGCATGAGTCAACGTCCTCGCTGAACTCCTCCACCAGAGCCTTGAGCGAAGACTCGCCCTGCAGAAGAATGTTCAGGTCGCTATGCTCGCGCATGTACTCGGCGGCACGCTCAGCGGCACGCTTCGAGGAGAACAGGCCCAGGGCGCCGCCCTCCGAGGCCTCGCACAGTTCACGCAGACGCTCCAGCTGCCCCTCGTGCACGCCAAATCCCGGAGGCTTCAAATCCCCGGCAACGTACATGATGCCCTGCTTGCGGTAGTCGAAAGGCGAACCCACGTCGACGCTCGTCCAGCGCGGCGCGCCCTCGCCCTGCAGTCCCAGGGCAGCGGCCGCAACGTCAAAAGAGTCACCCACCGTCAGGGTTGCACTCGTCAAAATCACGGTACGGTCAGCGAACAGGCCGTCACGCAGCTGCAGGCCGACGCTCAACGGAGCGATATTCAGGGTCGCCGGGTCGGTGTCGGAAGCAGCCACGTAGCGGCCGTTCTCCCAGCCGCCCTGACGAGAAATCCACAGAACGTCCTGCTCGCCCGAGGCCTCCAGAATGCGGCTACTCATATCGTGTACCTCAGAGACACGCGAGCGCGCCATCTGCAGGCCGGCGTCAACGTCCTGACCGTCCGGTTTTGTATCGGACAGGGCGGTGCGGGCGGCATCATTGACCGCAGAAATAGCGGTCAAAAGGCGACCGTCCAGACCCTTCAGCAGGCCCTCGGCTAGACCCCCGAAAGCGGTCTCCAGGGTGCCGGCAGCCATTTCCAGTGCGCCGGAATCAGCCTTCGAATGCTTCTTCACGCTACGTGCCGCACGGCGAACCATCACAACCGTCAAAGAACCAGACACGGCACCGGTCACGCGGTCCACCAGCTCATGAGCCTCATCAATAATGACCGTCTCATGTTCGGGCAGAACCTTCATGCCTTCAAAAGCGTTAATCGCCAGCAGGGCGTGGTTCGTGATGACAATGTCAGCCTCAGCGGCACGGCTACGCGCCATCTCGCTAAAGCACTCTTCCACCAGCGGGCAGCGGCGACCCAGACACTCGGCGGCGCTGACCGACACCTGAGCCCAGGCGCGGTCAGAGACGCCGGGCTTCAACTCGTCACGGTCGCCGGTCTCCGTGCGGTCAGCCCACTCGCGCAGGCGCACCACTTCCTCACCCACGCGGGAGGTCGAAGAAGGCATGTCAAAGAGAGCATCCGGCTCGTCTTCCGGGTAGCCGCCCTCCAGCTTGTGCAGGCAGAGGTAGTTATTGCGGCCCTTGAGCAGAGCCACCTGCGCCTGCGACTCCGGGCGCGGCTCCAGCGCTTGTAGAAGACGCGGAATATCGCGGTTCACGATCTGCGCCTGCAGGGCGAGGGTTGCCGTCGCAACCACAATCGGCTGGTCCGACTCCCCCACCCGCGCCAGGGCAGGAACCAGGTAGCCCAGGGACTTACCGGTACCGGTACCTGCCTGGATCAGCAGGTGACGCTGCAGTTCAAGAGCCTGCGCCACATACGCCACCATGGTGCGCTGACCGGCACGGTTCTGACCGCCGGTGGCGGCAACCGCCTCGTCCAGCAGGGTCAGGGCATCCTTTGCGCCGGGCAGGGTTTCAAGCTCCTGCCCGGTGAATCGGGTGCCGTCGGTTGCCGATCCGGGTACGGTTCCCGGGGCGTTTTTGGGCGCGTTGATGCTCTCGGTCACGCTCATACGCCCCTAGAGAGCCTCGGAGGTAGAGGCCTGCTCGGAAACAGAAGCGGTCGCTTCAGCCAGGGCGTGCGCCTCCGCAAGTTCCTCTTCCAGAACCTCCAGCAGGTCGCCCTCCAGCACATACTCGGACAGTTCGGAGGCGACATCCTCACGAACCAGAGCCACCACGAACGTGCCGTCCGATACGAAATCGGTGCTCTTAATTTCGGCGTCCCACTCGTGCAGGCGCGAAATAATCTCACCGTGCGAGTACGGAATCAGAAGCTTCACCTCAATGGAGGGGCGCGGAATGGTGTCCGCGATCTTCTGCTTCAGCTCCTCAATACCCTCACCGGTACGCGCCGAAACGATCACGTGCTCCGGCTCGCGCTGGCGCATACGCTCCAGCACAAACGGGTCGGCGGCATCCGCCTTATTCAGCACAATAATCTCGGGGATATGGCGGGCGTCAACCTCCGCAATGACCTCGCGGACAGCACGAATCTGCCCCTCCGGGTCCGGGTGCGAAGCATCCACCACGTGCAGGATGACGTCAGCGTCAGCGACCTCTTCCAGGGTGGAACGGAACGCCTCCACCAGCTGGGTCGGCAGCGAACGCACGAAACCCACCGTGTCAGAGAGGGTGTAGCCGATACCGTCCGGGGTCTGAGCCTTACGGACGGTCGGGTCCAGGGTCGCAAACAAGGCGTTCTCCACGAGCACGCCGGCATCGGTCAGACGGTTCAGCAGGGAGGACTTACCCGCGTTCGTGTACCCGGCAATAGCCACCGAAGGCACACGGTTACGGCGACGGTTCAGCCGCTTCGTCTCACGCGCCGGCGCCATCGCAGCAATCTCACGCTTAAGCTTCGCCATGCGAGCGCGCAGACGGCGGCGGTCCATCTCAATCTTGGTTTCACCGGGACCACGCGAACCGATACCCTCACCGGCTGCGGCACGGCCACCCGCCTGACGGGACAGGGACGCACCCCAACCACGCAGACGCGGCAGCATGTACTCCAGCTGAGCCAGCTCAACCTGTGCCTTACCCTCGCGGGACTTAGCGTGCTGAGCGAAAATGTCGAGAATCAGGGCGGTGCGGTCAATGACCTTGACCTTCACGATGTCTTCGAGGGCACGACGCTGAGAGGGAGCCAGTTCGGAGTCGACGATGACGGTGTCGGCGCCGGTCGCCTCCACAATGTCCTTGAGTTCCAGCGCCTTACCGGAGCCGAGGAAGGTGCCGGGGTCCGGCTTGAGGCGGCGCTGAACCAGGCCGTCCAGAACCTCGGAACCTGCGGTTTCAGCCAGTGCCGCGAGCTCACGCAGAGAGTTCTCTGCGTCCTCTACGGTGCCTTCAGTCCACAGACCAGCCAGCACCACGCGCTCCAGGCGCAGCTGGCGGTACTCGACCTCGGTGACGTCTTCAAGTTCGGTGGAGAGGTTCGCGATACGGCGCAGTGCGCGGCGCTCAGCGAGATCTTCCTGGTCACCGTCATATTCGGAGTGCTCGCGCTGAACGTCAGAAATTTCACGCGCGCGAGTATCCAGCACACGGCGGCTAGTGTGGCTGCCGTGGGTGCTGGAGGAGTTATCGCTGTGATGCGCGGTACCGGCTGCGTCATAGGTAGTGACGGAGGCGGCGGCCTGGGAGCGGCCCAGAACGCGGTCTACGGTGCGGCGCAGCTGCTCATCGCTGGGCAGCTTTTCGGTATCAGATACGGGGGTGTTCTTAGAATTCATACGCCTCTAATTCTACCGCCGTTGCCCGCATCAGGTAGGGGGTTCGGTCGCCTGTGCGCTCAGGGCGTGCAAGCTACTGCCCCACCTCGCGCATACTCTGCCCGTGTGCGGCGGGTTCTTGCCCTACCGGTACACTGGATAGCATGAGCGAGCAGCATTATTTCTCTGAAACCCCCGAGACCGAATTCAAGCCCCGCCCCGTGCAGGTGGAGCTTGCCGGCCGCAAGGTCACCGTCACCACAGCTAACGGCATTTTCAGCCCCTCCGGCATTGATAAGGGCACCGCTATTTTGCTGCAGGAAGCACCCGACCCGCAGGGTACACGCATGCTCGACATCGGCTGCGGTTGGGGCCCCATCACCCTGACTTTGGCGATGCTCGCCCCGCAGGCGCAGGTGCACGCGGTGGATGTGAACTCTCGCTCCATTAGCCTGACCGAACGCAACGCCGCCGCTCTCGGCCTGTCCAACGTCACCGTGGGAACCCCCGAATCGGTTGACCCCGAACTGCGTTTTGACACGATCTGGTCGAACCCGCCGATTCGCGTGGGCAAGGAGGTTCTACACGAAATCCTGCTGACCTGGCTGCCGCGCCTGGCGCCCGGCGGTGACGCCTACCTGGTAGTTCAGAAGAACCTAGGCTCCGATTCTTTGCAGAAGTGGATGGACGCACAACTTGAGGAGCTGCACCCCGGCGAGTTTGAGGTGTCGCGTTATGCGACCTCGAAGGGCTTCCGTATTCTGCAGGTGCACCGTTACGAGGACTAAAACCTCTGGCGCTCATTGCTAAAACATAAAAGCGGCGGGTGTTTTCTGAATGTATTGTCAGAAAACACCCGCCGCTTTTGTCGATAAAATCTCTGTTCTAAGACTGCTCTATCGCAGCAGGCTATCGCAGCACGACGGTCGCAACCATCTGCGCCGGACCAGCCAGAACAACATGCTCCAGGTCGTCCGGGCCCAGCACGAAAGTCACCGCGAGGGTACCGCCGGGCACATGCACCAGCCACTCATCCGGTGCTTCCTCGCCGCCCCAGAAACGGGTCGCCGCAGCCGCCGCACACGCGCCGGTACCGCAGGACAGGGTCTCGCCCACGCCGCGTTCGTGCACGCGCATACGGATAGCGCCCACATGCGTGCCGCTCTCAACATCCAGGTCGACCGGCACCACAAACTCAACGTTCGTGCCGTTGACCGGGGCGGGGTTCACCTGAGGCAGGCTGTGCAGGTCCAGGCCGTCCAGCTTACCGTCGGAGCCGAGCATCACCACGGTGTGCGGGTTACCCATCGAAATGGACAGGCCAGCGCGCGGAGTCTTCAGGCCGCGGGCAGACACCAGGCAGTCCTCACCACCCTCGCGGGCAGCGTCACCGTGAATGAAGCTCCACGGACCCATATCAATCGCGTAGCCCTCTTCGGTACGCGCCACAGTCTTCACGCCGGCACGGGTACCGATCTTGACGGTCTCGCCCACCTCAAGCTCAATCAGGCCCTCAATGCGCAGGTACTCCACGAACGCACGAACACCATTGCCGCACATCTCAGCGACAGAGCCGTCACCGTTGCGGTAGTCCATGAACCAGACAGCGTCCGGGTGCTCCTCGAGCAACTTCTGACCCGCGCGGGAGGCGGTGCTGCGGGCAGCACAAATGAAGCCGTCCGCGCCAATGCCGAAGTGTCGGTCGCAGGCGCGGGCTACCAGCTCGGGGGTGAGGGCAATTTCTGCGTTCTCGTCCGTCAGAAAGATGAAGTCGTTGCCGGTGCCGTGACCCTTGGTGAGGGTCAGGCCTGCCAGCTCGCCCCAGATGGAAGGGTTCTCACTCATATGCTGTCCTTAAGGTTGGTGACCTGTCCGTTTATGATTTTACCGCGCCCAATAGTGAACCTGGCATTCTTCTTCGGAAATACTTCTGCGGCTCCCGGTTTACATGATTAGTTCATCATGTTCACCGAAAGCCGCAGAAATAGGCGGGATACTTTACCTGTTTATGAAGATGCCGCTACGGTGCCTGCGGGACGATTACGGCGAATGCGCAGAAGCTTGCGGTCCTTCAAAGCCAACGCAGGTTTCTCAACATACAGCCAAGACAGCCAAGCCAGGCCAATGGTGATAGCAAAAGTGATGATGGCGTTCAGAACCCAGCCCAGCGATGCACTACCGAAAATTATCAACAGAATCTGCACCGGGAATGCGTAGATGTATACACCGTAAGAGATATCGTTCTTGCTGCACCAACGGGTTTTAATAGCTGCACTCAATGCCAAAACCCCGTAAGTAGCAGGCAAAGCCATATAACCCGTCATTTCACTTTCCCAGAAGAAAGTTGCTACAAAGCTGATAAAGGTTAAGGCGATTCCCAGAGAAGCGCTATACACAATTCGCTTGCCCCACACGTAGAAGAGGGTCCCGGCAAAGAAATACATGCCAAGACGGAGAGAATTGTTCACAAAGCTATCGGGGGTATAGCCAGTGAAGTGGAAAAATTGAAATACACCAAAAAACATCACAAAGATGCTTGGCACTAACCACTTCGAACTTTTTCGGATGAACGAAATATAAAAAATAGGAATCAACGCAAGGTATGCAAGGAACTCATATCGGAGAGTCCAAGTAGATCCATTCCAAATACCTGACCACGGGATTCCCGTAGGCCCACCCAAAAAAGTAATCTGCCTAGTTTGCAAATCAAAGTTTCGAAGGACATATCCAGCCGCACTCTTAAAAGAGAAGGGGTCAGATGCATGACCGGTAGCAACTGAAATCGGTCCACAAACGAAGACAACGAAGAGTAGAGACACCCAGTAACCCGGAAAAATCCTGAGGGCGCGACGCTTCAAATACCCAACCGCTGTACCCCTCTGGGCGCTGTGCGCAATGAGAAAACCAGAGATACAGAAAAAGAGGTTAACGGCCCAATGCCCCAACGAATCAATGTAAATGGGAGCAGGAATACCTAGTATTCCAGCATTGTATTTAATAAGCGGCGCTGAGTGGGCGACAATAACGGAGCTTGCAAGAACGAAGCGAATAAAGTTCAGCGAATTCGTTCCGCCCAGAATGGCATCGTAGAGGGAACGCGGAGTGGATTCTGCCGCGGACAGAGTGGCAGAATTTTTCGTATGTGATGTGAGTTACATATTTCCTCTATAGTTGGGGTGAATATGTCCCTAGAGTAACCTCAATTTCCCAGCTTTGATACGTCTATTCGCTTATTTTTACAAAATTGTAGCCAACGCCTCATCGGTAAGGGTGGGTGAGAGCGCATCCAGCCAGTGCACGCGCGGGTCCGCACGGAACCAGGTCAGCTGGCGGCGCGCAAACTGGCGGGTAGCAATCGTCGTATCCTCAATCGCCTGCTCCACACTGTAGTCCGCATCCTCAAGGGCGCGAGCAAACTGCGCGTAACCAATCGCGCGGGAGGCGGTCTTACCTTCCTGTAGCCCCTGCTCGTTCAGGGCGCGAACCTCATCGAGCAGACCCTGCTCGTGCATTAGCTCCACGCGGCGGTGCAGACGCTCGTGCAGCAGGGCACGATCCATATCCAGACCAATCTGAATACTCTCGGTCACGTACTCGCGCACCGGCATGAACGCCGAGAACGGGCGGCCCGTCACCTCGAACACCTCCAGGGCTCGAATAATGCGGCGCTCATCCTTCACGCGCGCAGCCGACTCCGGGTCGACCTCCGCCAGGCGGGTGTGCAGAATACCAATGCCCTCGGTACGTGCCTGCTCCTCCAGACGCTCACGCACCCGCGTATCCGTGCCGGGGAACTCCAACTTATCCAGGGCGGCACGCACATACAGGCCGGAACCACCCACCAGAATCGGGTAGCGGCCACGGCCGCGAATCTGCTCAATCAGCTCACGGCTACGCTCCTGAAACTCCGCCACGGACGCCTCATCCCGCACGTCCATAATGTCCAGCAGGTGGTGCGGAACGCCGCGCATCTCCTCCGCGGTGACCTTCGCGGTACCAATATCCATACCCCGGTAGAACTGCATAGAATCAGCGTTAATGCACTCACCGTTCATGTGCAGAGCCAGCTCAATGGCGAGCGCGCTCTTACCGGTGCCGGTCGGGCCCACAATAGCGATAACGGGCAGAGTTTCGGAGATAGTCATGCGCCCCATTCTACCGGTTCCCTCACCCCCACTTGCGGTGGCGGTGCGAGCCCGAAGAACAGGGCGCATGATTCGTTATAGGTTTTAGGGGCGCAGACCGATGGTCGGCATGCCCAGACCCACCGGCGCACCGGGCACCTGGGTGGTGCCGGTACCGCAAGAGTCAGCCTGGGAGCGGTCCCACGCGTCACCGGCGCGGGTGCGGCGCAGCTGGTACTGCTCGGCGGTCGGGTCAGAAATCAGGTGGAAGGAACCAGCCTCGGTAATCGGCACGGTGACCATGTCACCGGGGCGCGGAATCTCGCAACCCTCGGGCACCGAGAAGTGCACGAGGCGCTGGTCCGGGCCACGACCGGAGAGGCGGTGAGTCTGCTCAGCCTTACGGCCAGCCTCCGCAACGACCATCAGCTCGACGGTCTTACCGAGCTGCTTGCGGTTCTCCTCGCCGGCGATGCGGTCCTGCAGGGCAATCAGACGCTCGTAGCGTTCCTGCACGACCTCCTTCGGAATCTGGTTTTCCATGGTCGCCGCCGGGGTGCCGGGGCGGATCGAGTACTGGAAGGTGAACGCGGAGGAGAAACGAGCCTGCTCCACAACCTTCAGGGTGTCCTGGAAGTCCTCTTCGGTCTCGCCGGGGAAGCCCACAATAATGTCGGTGGTAATCACGGCGTTCGGGATGCGCTCGCGTACCTTGTCCAGAATGTTCAGGAACTTCTTGGAACGGTAGGAGCGGCGCATATCCTTGAGCACCTTGTCGGAGCCGGACTGCAGCGGCATGTGCAGCACGGGCATGACGTTCGGGGTCTCCGCCATCGCGTCAATCACGTCGTCGGTGAACATTGCCGGGTGCGGGGAGGTGAAGCGTACACGCTCCAGGCCCTCAATCTCGCCACAGGCACGCAGCAGCTTGGAGAATGCCTGGCGGTCGCCGAACTCCACGCCGTAGGAGTTCACGTTCTGGCCGAGCAGGGTCACCTCAATAGCGCCGTCATCGACCAGCGCCTGAACCTCGGCGAGGATGTCGCCGGGGCGGCGGTCCTTCTCCTTACCGCGCAGGGACGGCACGATGCAGAAGGTGCAGGTGTTGTTACAGCCAACCGAGATGGACACCCAGCCGGAGTACACGTGATCGCGCTTAGTGGGCAGGGTGGAGGGGAAAACTTCAAGAGATTCGAGCAGTTCTGCCTGCGCCTCGTGGTTGTGGCGGGCACGCTCCAGCAACGCCGGCAGGGAACCAATATTGTGGGTACCGAACACGACGTCAACCCAGGGTGCCTTCTCAATGATGGCGTCCTGGTCCTTCTGCGCCAGGCAGCCGCCCACAGCAATCTGCATGCCCTTGTGGCTGCGCTTGACCGGTGCGAGCTGGCCGAGGTGACCGTACAGGCGGTTGGAGGCGTTTTCGCGGACCGCGCAGGTGTTGAAAACAACCAGGTCGGGCTGGGTGCCTTCCTCAGCACGAACGTAGCCGTTAGCCTCCAGCAGGCCGGACATTCGTTCGGAGTCGTGCACGTTCATCTGGCAGCCGAAAGTGCGCACTTCGTAGGTGCGGGGGCTGGTTTCGGGGGTCTGGGCGGAATCGCTGAGGGTCGAAGTCATGCCCTATAGGGTATCCGATGGGGGATAATGGCTCTATGCAGGTTTCCCTTAGTAGTAACTTTCCGGCTCTGTCACCGAACGATTCTTCCGCCCCCGCCCCTGACGGGGAGCTTCTGAGCACCCTCATTGAGGAGGCGATTGCCGCCTACTCCCCCGTGCCGCCTCAGGCGAGCGCTGATTCTGCCTCGATGCGTCAGAACCTGATGCAGCTACTCGGCTGGGCGCATTCTTTGGAGCAGGTGGCTGCCCGCGCGGTTGAGCGCGTGCAGATTCTGGGCACCGGCATGCGTTCGGTTGTGGTGCGTGTGGTGTATGAACCTGCAGCCGAGCCAGCTGCGCCTTTGCCGACCTCGATTATTGTGAAGCGTTACCGCCGCAAGGATTCGACGGTGAACGCGGGCGGTTTCGGGTATCTGCGTGAGCGCTACGGTTTGGAGGCGCTGAACCTGCAGGTTCCGGGCCTGTTCCCGCAGCTTTACGGCGCGGACCCTGAGCTGCGTGTGCTGGCTCTGGAGGATGTGAGCGCCGGAACCGTTGAGGGCGAGCAGTATTCGGTCGCCCACGCCCTGCTGGAAGGCACCGAACAGCAGGCGCTGGACGCGCTGAACTATTACATTGAGGTGTACCGTTCCCTGGCCGCCAGCGGCATTATGGGTGAGGCGGTGGAGGATTATCGCCTGAACCTGGCGCGTGCCGATCGCAAGGCGCAGTTCCCGGGCGCTATTGCCTCGCCGGGTTTGGCTGAGCGCGGTTTGAAGAAGCTGTACGGTGTGGCTGATGAGGCGCGCTCCCCCGAGCACGATGCTGACAGCCCGGCTTCTGACTCTGCCGCTCATGAGGACGCCCCCGTTCTTCCCGCCGCCGTGGAGGAGCTCTCCTTCCGCTTCCGCCGCGTGGTGCAGCCCTTCTTCACCAAGCGTCCGCCCGTTCCCGAGCAGTTCAAGCTCAACCGCGGACGCGTCTACATGCTGTCCTCGGGCGATTTTTCGCCGCAGAACGTGCTCATCGGCCCGGCCGAGGACGCACCGGTGCGCATCGTGGATGCTGAGGGCACCTGCCTGCATCACCGCGGCTTCCCCTTCGTCGAGGCCATGCTGGGCTTCCCCTCGTCACCGGAATACCCGCGCTACCGGGTGGACCGTCAGCGGGTCCTGCCGGCGCTGTACTCCGCGCTCTTCGATGATGCTCCGCTCGAGGCGCACCTGGCCGAGGATCTCGCGGTGTGTGCGGCGGTGACCGTGTGCGCCCTACTGGAGCTGTACTCGTCTTCGGCTCGTTCCGAGTTGTTGCCTCGTATTCGCCGTGAGGGTGCGCAGCTGATGCGCCTGCTCCTGGAGATTGCTGGTTCTCAGGATGCGACCCTCGCCGAGTTCGCGGACCGTCTGGGAGCGGACGATTAAACCGCAAATATACTCTTTGACAAGGCGCGTCACAAAGCTCAAAACCTAAGGGTGAGCCCGCTACAGAGTATGTCTGTAGCGGGCTCACCCTTTTAGGTTGTTGGCTGAGGCTCTTTAGCACAGGCTCTTTGGCGAAGACTCTTTGGCGAAGACTCTTTGGCGAAGGCTCTTTTGCGGAGCGTACATGCTCGCCCTCTATCGGGACCGTGAACTACCAGAACACTGAACTACCAGAGCTCATCCTCCGCACCGTAGGCGGCGAGCTCCTCACGAATCACCGACATCGACACCGAGAAGGAGTACCCGCGGCGAGCCAGCATCCCCAGCAATCGGCGGGTCACCCTATCCTTTTCGGCGCGGTCGCTCAGATCCATGCCGGGGTGTAGCTTCTTACGCACCAGCTCGGCGGCGTCCTCGCGTTCCTGCTCGTCGGTACGCTGAGCCAGGGCGTTCTCCGCCTCTTCACCGCGCACTCCTCGTTCAGCGAGCTCGCGGCGCAGCGCGGCGCGGGAGAGCTTCTTGGTGCGGCTCTTCTGCGCCACGAACGTTTGGGCGTATTCGGCGTCGTCAATGAGTTTTGCCGCCTCGAACTTATCGAGCAGCGGCTCGATGAGCTCCGCGTCGAAGCCCTCTGACTGCAGCTTCTTACGCAGCTGACCTCGGGTTTTTGCCGAGTACGCCAGCTGGTTGTACACGATGGTTTTAGCGCGCGTGTAGGGGTCGGTTTCTTCCGCGGCGCGGGCGGCACGCACCTTCTGCTTCCAGGAAGGCACGCTGCCCTCTGGCGGTGAGGAAGCACTTCCCATCTGAGAGGTGCCCGGTTGGGAGCCCCGAGCTCGAGAATCGTCCCTTGGGGAACCAGCCGAAGCGGCAGAGCGCTTTCCGGTACCGACGCCCAGCGCCTCTTCCTCGGCGATACCGCGGATGAGTACTTCTTCAGCGGGGGTGAGTTTTTCGTTCAAGCTGCTTCCCTCCCTGAATAGGGTGTTCCTCGAGCCGCGGCCCGTGGGGCTCTTGCGGGTTTCCTCGTCATCACTTCGAGCCCCGAAAGCGGGTGCGTAGGGCGAACGGCTCCGCATTTTCTCTTCCTGAGCTGCGCTCATGCGACGGAACCCACGCTTGTAGTCCGTGTTCTTGGAGGCGCGCGAAGACTTGCGTTTCTTCTGCTTATCCCGCTGAGCTGCTTGCCTCTCGATCTCTTCCTTTTCTTCGGAGGTGAGTCCCGACCCGATGGAGGCGGCACCGGCTCGACTCATACGGCCAGCAGCCATAGGGCGCGGCTCGGCGCCGCCGGGGGTAAAGGCACGGACGGGCGCTTCGTCAATGGAGACGGCGGGTAGGTTCGGGTCAACGAGCAGGCTACGGCGCGGCGAATCGCTACCTTCCTCGGAGCTGCCCTCTTCAGAATTGACGGGTACAGCTTGCAGGGGCAACTCGGGTACGCGGAACTCCCCCGCATAGTCGCCGCCGTTATCGCGGGCGATGCTTTCTTCAACAAAGCCGTGCGCGGCGGGGTGCCAGTCCGGGAACTCCTCAGCGGCTACTGAATCCGCGGCCCTGTTCCGTGCCCACTTCTTAGGCGCATTTTTTGCGGACGCTGGCTTCTCCGCTATCGTTTCTGCGGGTGCTACTTCTGTGTGTACCGTTTCGTCCGAAGGTACCCAATATTCCCCCGCGTACTCGGGCTCTGCCGGATACGGAGGTTTGTCCTCGTAGGGAGGCTCGTCAGGATACGGGGGCGCATCCTCATACGGGGGCTCTTCAATAGCAGAATGCGCCTCCCAGGTGAGGGTGGGCTCCACCAGAGGCGCGGGCGCCTCAAAATTGAGCGCCTCGAAGCCGCCTACCTCAACCGGCGGGGCAGCTGGCTCAAAAGAAACAGCAGCAGAGAATGCAGAGTCCTGGACGGCTGAACCCGCCAGAGCTGAGGAACCGAAGTGCGGTTCGGTCGCGTCCAGCGCCGCAAAACCGGCGTCACCGTCACGCGCACTGTTGTGCTCATGCTCTTCATAACCGTTCTGTTCCGTCATGTTCAGTTCCTCCTCTCCCCTGTGTTGTATCGCTTGTTGACCCGTGCGCCAAGCTATACGGCGCTCCCCCATTGTAACGAGGCGTTATCCCGGCGCCCCTGATGAGCGTTCCGTTAACGACAGATTGCCGTGCACCGTGCGGGATGCACAGCACACGGCAATCGTCGTGGCGTTAGCAAGAAGCTACGCGGGCCGGTTTAGAACTCCTCAGCCAGCTCGTCCAGCGGGTCGTTACCCTCGGACTCAGCAGCAGCCTGCTCGTCAGCTTCTTCATCAATGATGCCCAGCTTCACCAGAACCTTGTACTGCAGTTCCTCGGTGAGCTCGGGGTTGTCCTTGAGCAGCTTACGAACGTTCTCGCGGCCCTGGCCCAGCTGCTCACCGTCGTAGGTGAACCATGCGCCGGACTTCTTGACAATGTCGTTCTCCACCGCCAGGTCCAGGATGCCGCCCTCAACGGAGATACCCTCACCGTAGAGGATGTCGAACTCAGCCTGCTTGAAGGGCGGAGCCATCTTGTTCTTCACGATCTTGGCGCGGGTGCGGTTACCGATCGGGTTAGCGCCGTCCTTAAGGGTCTCAATGCGGCGGATATCGATACGAACCGAAGCGTAGAACTTCAGCGCCTTACCACCGGTGGTGGTTTCGGGAGAGCCGAAGAAGACACCAATCTTCTCACGCAGCTGGTTGATGAAGATTGCGGTGGTGCCGGTTGCGGAGAGGCGGCCGGTGATCTTACGCAGAGCCTGGCTCATGAGGCGAGCCTGCAGACCCACGTGGGAGTCACCCATGTCGCCTTCAATTTCGGCGCGGGGTACCAGTGCGGCAACGGAGTCGACGACCACGATATCAACGGCGCCGGAACCAACCAGCATGTCCATGATTTCCAGTGCCTGCTCACCGGTGTCGGGCTGAGAGACCAGCAGCTGGTCGGTATCCACGCCCAGCTTAGCCGCGTAGATCGGGTCCAGTGCGTGCTCGGCGTCGATGAACGCAGCCACGCCGCCTGCCTTCTGAACGTTCGCTACAGCGTGCAGCGCAACGGTGGTCTTACCGGAGGACTCGGGACCGTAAATCTCAATGACGCGGCCGCGGGGCAGACCGCCAATACCCAGAGCGGCATCCAGAGCGATAGCGCCTGTGGAAATCACCTCGGTCTTAGTGGTTTCCTTATCACCCAGGCGCATGACCGCACCCTTGCCGTAGTTCTTGTCGATCTGTGCCATCACGGCTTCAAGTGCCTTGGCGCGACCCTCTTCGGGAACGCGAGCTACGCTCTGAGACTTGGTGTTCTTAGCCACGGTAGTACCTCGTTCTTTGTGTTGTCAGTGGTTGACGGGAGTAATGTTTCTTCGGAATCGGTGGGACTCGTAATCGAGACCTTGAAGGTTTTGGCCTACCGGTTCCTTCTGAGACTACTCTAGGGTCACAGCCTGACAGGATAAGGCCATTTTTTAAAATCTGTGGAAAACTTTGAAAATTTTCCGAAAAATTCCTGATGTGGAAAAGTCTAACACGAGTCGAACAAAATTACGACCTAGTTTCGAATAAATCGGATAGGGTTTCGGCATATATTTTCGAAAAACCCCGAAATCCCGGCTAATTATTCGAAAATACCGCCCGTGCAGGGGCTAGCACTCGAACAGAAGCTAGACTCCGCCTCCTGCGCTAGAACCTGCGCTAGAACACGCCAGACTTACCGACTAGCGTAACGGCTCCTTATCGGGACCCAGGCGGCGCTCCTGCGGAATCTCCTGCTCCTCACAGATCGCAAGCCACACATCCTTCGGATTAACACCCTGGTCCAGCGCCTCCGCAGCGGTCACATGACCCAGCGAGCCCAGCACCAAGTCACGCGCCAGCACCGGAGCATACCCGGCACCGAACTCATACTCCATGCACACCCAAAATTCGCTCAGCTTCACAAGCACTCCTTACGCTTCACCGCTAGTTCGCTTCATAATTCGTCACATCACCCGCATCACCCGCGAATAAACCAAGAATAAGCGATGCCGCACACCCACCTTACGGGGATGCACGGCATCGCTTCACGTTTTAGCACGGCATGTGCCGCCTCGCGTTACTTCGAGAGAATGTAGTAATCGCTCTTGTACTTCTCAGACATCTCAGCCGGAACAGTATCCGGAACCTGAACGCCCTCGAGAACCGCCATACGGTCGGCAACCTCACGCAGCATCTGGGACATCGGAATGTCCAGAGCCTGGCAAATCCACGCCAGCAGTTCGGAGGAAGCTTCCTTCTGACCGCGCTCAACTTCGCTCAGGTAACCGAGGGAAACACGGGCACACTGGGAAACCTCGCGCAGGGTACGACCCTGACGCTGGCGAACATCGCGAAGAACCTCACCGATTGCCTGTCGCAGGGGAACAACCTTAGCTTCCTCAACGACCGGGGCGACCTGTCGGGGGGTCTCCTCGATTTCCTTCCACTTAGTAATGCCATTAATCGATACGCGCTGCTTAGCCATGAGCTTCTATATCACTTTCCTGAGTAGGTATTCCCGACTTGCGGGACTGTACAGAGTTAAGCCTAACTGATTTTTGGGGCGCGGGCTAGGAGCCCCGCCATTTTCGTTCTCTTCTTAAGGCTTGTATCTATTCAAACAGGCGAACCTATGCCTTTATTCCTGCGGAGCTGAAAGAACCCTGTGAATATATTTGAACCGTAAAATTTTTCTCAGGTAGGCACTCCACAGACGACCACACAGCCCCGCCCGGCACGCTACCCCAGCTCGTTCTGCAGCACACCGCCGGCACCGCCGCGCACCGCACGCGCCAACAGAGCAATCGCATCCGCGCTCGCCGCCGCACGAATCTGCGCCCGGTCCCCCGAGTAGTGGCGTTCAAACACCTCAGAGCCGCCCGGGGAACACACACCAATATAGACCGTACCCACCGGCTGACCATCCGCAGAATCAGGACCGGCAACACCCGTGGTCGACACCGCATAATCGGCACCGCACACACGCGCCGCACCGACCGCCATCTGCACCGCCACCGCAGGATGCACCGCACCCTCACGCGCCAGCAGCTGAGCGTCCACGCCCAGCACCTGAGCCTTCACCTCGTAGGCATAGGAAATCACGCCGCCGCGGTAATACGCGGATGCACCCGGCACCGTACAAATCGCACCGCCCACATCCCCGCCGGTCAGCGACTCAGCCGTTGCCACCTGCACCGGACCCTCCTGGGAGGCACGCAACTTCACCGCATCACGGAGCAGCAGCGCCGCCGCCTCCGGGGTGCCGGAGAAAACCTCAGCGGAGGCAAGCTCAAGGGACAAAGCATCTTCAAGTATGAGGGGAACAACCATCATTCTCTCCTTTCAGCGGCGAGCCGCCGCCTGAAAACCTCACGCGGCACACCACGCGCCGCAGGTACAGCGATGGGGAGCAGCGCACGCCGCTCCCCTCGCCTCTAATGATCGCCGCCCTGGGAGGCCTGAGCCTGCAACCAGTTACGACGCAAAATATACGCATCACGCACATACACCAGGCCGGTCCACACGGTAATCGCGGTGACCGCGCCCATCAGAATCCAACCAGGAATCAGCCATGCAAGACCCAGCTGACCCAGCGGCAGAAGCATCAGCACCAGCGCCACCGTCTGTAGCACGGTCTTAATCTTGCCACCCTTACTAGCGGCCATCACACCGTACTTAATGACGAACAGGCGCATGATCGTAATGCCCCACTCGCGCAGCAGAATCACAATCGTGACCCACCACCACAGCTCGCCCAGCACCGACAGCGCAATGAACGCCGCGCCGGTGAGGAACTTATCGGCAATCGGGTCAGCAATCTTACCGAAGCTCGTAATCAGGTTACGCGAGCGCGCCAGGTAGCCGTCCGCCCAGTCCGTGAGCATGGCAAGAATGAAAATAATCCACGCCAGCCATCGGTGCATCGGATCAGCGGCACCAAAAGTACCGCCCGTCAGCAGAGCAACAATGAAGAAAGGAACCGCAATAATACGCAGAACCGTCAATACATTCGGCACATTCCAGTTTGAAGGCTTCGCTGTGGTGACCGCACCGGCGGGTGCGGAATTGCGAGCTTCACTCATAACGGCTCCTTGCGGGTAGATGGCTTTCGACGGTGAGAGACCGCGTACGCACCGACACCTAAACGTATCGGGGATACGCAAACACCCCGTACCGTCCATTATACGTGTGCCGTAGCAGACATCACGGGGACGATACGGAGTGCAGGTCCCACGCTCACTCAGCTGACCCGTTCAGCTGAGTGGGCAGGGCACTGAAGCACTAGCGGCCGGTCAGCTGCCAGGCGTCCTCCGAGCCCTCATCATCGGGCTCATCGAAATAGTCGGTAACCGCCTCGCCCGGGTCTACCGCATTCGCGTACGGGTCGGCAGCCGGAGGCTCCTCACCGCGAATACGCGCCAGGGTCGCCTGCAGATCATCCGGGCGGATCAGCACCTCACGTGCCTTCGAGCCCTCCGAGGGGCCCACCACGCCCTGCGACTCCAGCAGGTCCATGATGCGGCCAGCCTTCGCGAAGCCCATGCGCAGCTTACGCTGCAGCATCGAGGTCGAACCGAACTGGGTCGTAATCACAATCTCCGCCGCCTGCAGCAGATCATCGAGGTCATCGCCGATTTCCTCATCAATCTGCTTCTTCGAGGCAGAGACCATCACGTCCTCACGGTAGATGGTTGGCGCCTGCTTCTTCACGTGCTCAACCACGGCGTGAATCTCAGACTCAGACACCCACGCACCCTGAACACGCATCGGCTTCGAAGCACCCATCGGCAGGAAGAGCGCATCACCCTGACCAATCAGCTTCTCAGCGCCGGGCTGATCCAGCACCACGCGAGAGTCAGTGACCGAGGAGGTCGCAAACGCCATACGAGACGGAACGTTCGCCTTAATCAGACCGGTCACCACATCCACCGACGGACGCTGGGTTGCCAGCACCAGGTGAATACCCGCAGCACGCGCCAGCTGCGTAATACGAACAATCGCCTCTTCCACATCACGCGGAGCGACCATCATCAGGTCGGCAAGCTCGTCAACAATCACCAGCAGGTACGGGTACTCGTGCACCGTGCGCTTGCTACCGGGGTCGGGCTGGACCTTACCCTCACGCACCGCCTTGTTGAAGTCGTCCACGTGCTTGTAGCCGTAATGGGCGAGGTCATCGTAGCGGGCGTCCATCTCACGAACCACCCACTGAAGAGCCTCAGCGGCCTTCTTCGGGTTCGTAATGATGGGCGTAATCAGGTGCGGAATACCCTCATAGGCGGTGAGCTCCACACGCTTCGGGTCGACCATCACCAGGCGCACCTGGTCCGGGGTTGCGCGCATCAGAATCGAGGTGATCATCGAGTTCACGAACGAAGACTTACCCGCACCGGTCGCACCAGCAACCAGCATATGCGGCATCTTCGCGAGGTTCGCCAGCACGAAGCCGCCCTCAACGTCCTTACCCACACCCATGACCATCGGGTGGTGGTTCGCGTGAGCCTGCGGGGAACGCAGCACGTCGCCCAGGGCAACGGTCTCACGGTCCGTATTCGGAATCTCAATACCGATGGCGGACTTACCCGGAATCGGGGACAGAATACGAACATCCGGGCTTGCCACAGCGTACGCAATGTTCTTGCTCAGCGCGGTGACACGCTCCACCTTCGTGGCGGGACCCAGCTCAATCTCGTAGCGGGTCACGGTCGGGCCGCGCGAGAAGCCGGTGACCTGCGCATCCACCTTGAACTGCTCCAGCACATTCGTCAGGGCCTCAACCACATGCTCGTTGACTTCGGATGATTCCTTGGCGGGAGGACCGGAAACCAGCATCTCTTCAGAAGGCAGCACATAGGTGCCTCGGGAGGACTGCACAACCTGCTCACCGCGCGCCTGCTCGGTGGTCGCCACCTGAGTATTATTCTGCAGCGGGCGGGATGCGCCAGCCTCGGGCGCTCGCGAGGCCGCGTTCTTTGGGTGCGCACCCGGCGAGTGCATGCGGGTCGGAATCGGAGGCTGAGCCGCAGGTGCGGCAGGAGCCTGGGAAGCGGGCTGTGCGGCAGACTGCGCGGGGTTCACTACCTGGTGCGGCTTCGTCTGCGGTGCCGTTTCCTCAGAAGCGCCGAAGCCGTCGTATGCTTCAACATCAAAGAGGGGCTCCTCGCCCGGAATACGGTTCACGCGACCGTTCGCCACGGCCGCACGCTGCACCTGGTCCAGGCGGGCTGCGGGTGCATCCGACGCCTCAACGTCGAAGAGATCCGGGCTGCTCGAATAAGCACTGTTCTGCGCAGAATTACCCTGGGCAGAAGCACCCTGCGCAGCCGGTGCCTGGTTGAGGCGACCGGGCAGACGGGACAGGCGGTTCGGCTTAGCCGCCGAGCGCGTCTGCTGAGCGGAATCCTGTGCAGAGTCCGCGGGGTGTACCGGCATCTGCGTGGTCTCCGGGTGAGTCTCATCCACCACGGCACTCACGAACGCTTCATCACCGGCGTACTCGTCCAGGGAAGAATCCGTCGACGCAGCGGGAGCAAAGCCCAACCAACCGCGCAGACGAGCGAACAGGCCACCAGACTTCTGAGCCGAGCGCGCCGGCTTCTCATCGTCACCGTACAGGTAGCTGCGGTCGTGCTCCTCGGCGTTCAGATCCACGGTCTGAGTCGCATCCGAAGGGCTATCCTTCGCGGAGGTTCGAGTCGTACCGTTGGGCTTCTCACCCAACGCCAAACCGACCAAGTGCAGGGTACGCGGCACCACCTGACGAATCGGAGTGTTCGTCAGAACCATCAGACCGGCAATACCCAGCAGCAGGTGAATCAGAATCTCAAAGAACGCAATACCGCCGCTCACACGCACAATGGGGGTGCCCAGCAGCACGCCAACCACGCCACCACCAGCCCAGACGGCATCAAAACCATCCGCGAAGGTCGGGTGACCCGCATGGCGGGCAAAGAACAGGGAGGTCGCCACCAGCATGATGAAGGAACCCAACGCCACCCGGTTATTACGTTTAATCAGGTCGGGTCCACGGAAAACACACCACGCCATGATGAGGCTAAGCACCGGGATCAGCAGGGCGCCCTGACCGAAAATACCGCCCAGCATGGTGTGCCAGGCCTCCAGGGGCGCTCGCAACAAACCGAGGGAGGTGTGGGCACGCCAGTTGTACCACTCCACTCCGGCGCTGATCAGGCCGAACAGCAGGATGGTGAGCGCGCCACCGTCACGGCGGTCTTCGGGGGCAAGGTCGGTGCGTACCGCGCCAATGGAGCGGAAGAGCCCACCGATAGCGTGAGCGATGCTCAGCCAGACGGAGGAGATAGCGCCCGCTACAGGGTTCGCCGCGTTGGCACCGCGCTGGGCACCGCCTCGGGAGGTGGTGCGCTTGCGGGTGGTCTTCTTAGTGTTTGCTTTAGTAGAGGTCGTGTTACGACCCTTCGTGGTCCGTGGAGCCATACCTTTTAGGGTATCAACCTTCCCGTTAATGTACCGATTCTTTCGTTATCAGTGAGCTAAAAAGTGCACCCACCCGGTGCTTATGAGGGCATAGCTAGGGCACTGATGAGGGGAACCGTTGAGGCGCTTCTCCCCTACTGCATTCGCTTTCGCGTAGCCTTCACGTAGTCTTCACCCAGGCGTTCTGCTAAGGCACAGCAGGCGGGGCCGACACAATGTATCGACCCCGCCTTTTCGCTATGGCAGGCTGCTCGCCTCGCGCAGAGTATTAGTTCTTCGCGTTAGTTCTTCGTAGCCTTCGAGGTGTTCTCAACCACCACGGGAACAATCATGGGCTTGCGGCGCAGACGGCGAGAAATCCAAGCACCGATGGTGCGGCGCACAATCTGCTGCAGCTGCTGCACGGTGTGCACCTTCTCGGGTGCGCGGTGCAGAGCATCCTCCAAAGCAGCGGTAATCTTCGGAACAATCTCGTCGAAGACCGAGTCGTCCTCAGCGATACCGCGAGCGTGGATATCCGGGCCGGTCACCACGCGCTTAGTTGCGCGGTCAACGACGGTCACGATGGACACGAAGCCCTCTTCACCCAGGATGCGGCGGTCCTTCAGGTCACTCTCGGTCACCTCACCGACGGAGCGGCCATCAACATACAGGTACTCACAGGGAACCTCGCCCACCACGGACGCCATGCCATCGCGCAGATCCACAACGGTGCCGGACTCGCAGAGCAGCACGTTCTTCTTCGGAACGCCGGTCTCCATCGCCAGGTCGCCGCTGGCAATCAGGTGACGAACCTCGCCATGAACCGGCATAACGTTCTTAGGCTTGAGAATGTTGTAGCAGTACAGCAGCTCACCGGCGGCAGCGTGACCGGAAACGTGGACCTTCGCGTTGCCCTTGTGCACCACGTTAGCGCCCAGCTTCATGAGGGCGTTAATGATGCGGAAAACACTGGTCTCGTTACCGGGAATCAGCGAGGAGGCGAGCACCACGGTGTCGCCGGGCTCAATCTGAATCTTGTGGTCGCCGTTCGCCATGCGCGACAGTGCCGCCATCGGCTCGCCCTGCGAACCGGTGCACATCATCACGATCTGGTCGGGGCGGTAGTCGTCAACCTTCTTCAGGTCCACCAGCACGTTGGCGGGAACCTTCAGGTAGCCCAGCTTCTCGGCAATGGTCATGTTACGCACCATGGAGCGGCCCACGAGCACGACCTTGCGGCCACGTTCAGCGGCGGCGTCCAGCACCTGCTGCACGCGGTGAACGTGCGAGGAGAAGGACGCCACAATGATGCGGCCGGTTGCGTCACGGAAAACGTTCGACAGCACCGGACCGATGTGTTTCTCGGTCGGGGTGAAGCCGGGAACCTCAGCGTTGGTGGAGTCCGGCAGGAACAGGTCCACGCCCTCCTCGCCCAGGCGCGCGAAGTGGCGCAGGTCGGTGATGCGGCCATCCAGCGGCAGCTGATCCATCTTGAAGTCGCCGGTGTGCAGAACCTTGCCAGCCTTGGTGCGGATGTAGACAGCCAGCGCATCCGGAATCGAGTGGTTCACAGCAACGAACTCGCACTCGAACGGACCGAAACGCTCCACCTGGTGCTCCTTCACCGCGAGGGTGTAGGGCTTGATGCGGTGCTCGGCGAGCTTCGCCTCAACCAGTGCCAGGGTCAGTTCGGAACCGACCAGGGGGATGTCGGGGCGGCGGCGCAGCAGGTAGGGAACCGCGCCGATGTGGTCCTCGTGGCCGTGGGTCAGAACCATGGCGACCACGTCGTCCAGACGGTCAACAATGTAGCTGAAGTCGGGCAGGATCAGGTCCACGCCGGGCTGGGACTCTTCGGGGAAGAGCACGCCGCAGTCGACAATCAGTAGCTTGCCGTTAATTTCGTACACGGTCATGTTACGACCGACTTCGCCCAGGCCGCCCAGGGGCACCACGCGCAGGGTGTCCTTCTTCAGGCGGGGCGGGAGGGGAAGATTCGCTTCAAAGACGCTCATCGTGTGTCTCCTCTTTCTTCTATGTTTTTTGTGATGTCTGTGATTCGTAGGCGACGCTTCGTACCGCAAGCACTCCGGCTGATTCGGCTCTCATGTGCCGAGGCTGCGGATGTGCTGCCGGTGCGTCCAAATCACCGAAAGTATTGAAAAGTATTCGGGGCGTAGCGCGCGGGTGCTTCTGCCTAAGGTAAGTCCCTGTCTGAGTGGGGACCGAATCATCGACGGTAAACCGCGGCAATACGCCAGAGCGGACCCCTCACCTAGTGTTAGGTGCGGAGTCCGCGTCCGTTGGCTACATGACGCACCCCTAAGGCGGGGCGTTACGGTAGCCGAAGTCCTCTATATATACGCTCCCCGCGCTATTGCGTACGGCGGGTAGGCGTCAAAGTTTAGGCGTTCTTCAGGGTGTGAGCGATGCTCGAGGAGAGCAGGTCAGCTCGCATAGCCTGGGCAACCTCCGGTTCGGAGAGTACGTGCGGCAGGCGAACGACGGGCTCATCCAGCACACCCTGCCAGGAAAGAATTTCCTTGGCGGCAACGCAACCGGGGGCACGGCCCATGGTTGCTCGGACAATCGGAGTCAGTTCCAGGTGAAGACGCTGCGCCTCCACCAGGTCCTGTGCAACGACAGCATCAATGAGGGCACGGAAGAGTCCGGGTGCCACATGTGCAGTCACCGAAACGAGGCCGACGGCGCCCATTGCCATCCAGGGAAGGGTCAGTCCGTCGTCGCCGCTGTAGTAGTGCAGGTCGGTGGTTGCCATGACCTCGGTTGCGGCACCGAAGTCTGCCTTAGCGTCTTTCACCGCTACAATACTATCAATTTCTGCAAGGCGACGGTAGGTTTCGGGTGCGATGGGGATGCCCGCACGACCCGGAATATCATAAAGCATGACGGGGGTCTCAGTTGCTTGAGCAACGGTCGCAAAATGGGCGTAGACGCCCGGCTGAGTCGGCTTGTTGTAGTACGGGGTCACGACCAGCAGACCGTCCACACCAATCTTTTCGGCGCGGTGCGCCAGCTCAATAGTATGCGCGGTATCGTTCGAACCAACACCGGCAATAATCTTCGCGCGAGAACCGACGGTATCCTTCACAATCTGGAAGACGCGCTCGTTCTCGTCATCGGTCATGGTGGAGTACTCACCGGTGGTACCGCAGACCACCAGGCCATCGTGGCCGTTCTCCACAAGGTGATTCGCCAGGTCTACGACCTGCTTTTCGTCAACGGAGCCGTCCTTCGCGAAGGGGGTCACCATTGCGGTCAGGAGGCGACCGAAGACGGGTTCAACAAAAGTACCGGGGTTCGAAAGGTTCTCAGACATATCTCCAGGCTACGCCCGAACTGCAGATTTTTGCTACAGAACGCATAAGTTTTCATGCGTGTTCTACTATTCGGACTCTTCCAGACCCGCGGTACTTTCGCGGAGATTCCCCCACAGGAACGATGAAACCGGGCACACAGCCTCGGCGCTATCTACCGACAGCACATCGAAAATAAATGCGGCATTGAGGATGGGCCACCGCGGCAGCCCCTAGCACATACCCTTCGCCTGACCGCCCGAACGCAACGCCCATGCGTTACGCATCGCCGCGCGGGCACGCTTGCGCTCGCCGACCGCATCGTACATGCACGCCAGGTTGAACCACGCCTTCCAGTTATTCGGCTCCTGCTCCACCGCAGCCGCGAAGCTCTCAAACTCCACCGCAGCAGCCTCACGATCCACACGGCCGGAGGGGGTGCGCGGCAGGGTATCCTCCGCCAGCTCGCCCGAAGCCGCCAGATCCTGAGCCATACGCTGAATACGAGCGCCGAAAAGCACCTCACGCACCAGCGCCCATGCACCCAAAATCGGCAGCAGAATCATACCCGCACCAAGCACAATGCCAGCCACCGAACCGGAGGTGAGCATCACGAAGCCCTGCTGCGCAATATGCGCCAGGTACAGAGTCAGCAGGGCGCAGGTCAACGCCGCGAAGGTCTTACCCCAACCACCGGCATCCACCGCGACGAAGACGGCACTAAAAATCAGCACGCCCAAAATAGAGGCGCGCACCGTCAGCGGCAACGGCAGAATCAGCACAGTCAGCACCATCAGCACGCACGCGCAGACGCTCCACAGGCGTAGCGAAGTCCACCAGGGGCTACGAGGCTCAGAAGATGCCTGCAAATTCTCAGGCGAAGTCTGTTCAGACAATACTCTCTCCTAGGACAAATCCATGTAGGCGTCCAAGCCCACGCTCAAACCGGGATGCGCTGCCACCTCACGCACGCCCAACAGCACGCCGGGCATAAAGGAGGCACGATCAAAGGAATCGTGACGAATCACCAGCTGCTGGCCGGGGTCACCCAGCAGAATCTCCTGGTGAGCCACCATACCGCGCAGACGCACCGCATGCACGTGAATATCGTCGACCACGGCACCGCGCGAACCCAAAGGATCGGAGGTGGTGGCATCCGGGCTTACACCCACGCCAGCCTCCGCGCGAGCAGCGGCGACCTTGCGGGCGGTGTGCACAGCGGTGCCGGAGGGGGCATCCACCTTGTTGGGGTGGTGAATCTCAATAATCTCTACCGACTCAAAGTAGCGAGCCGCTTTCGCCGCGAACTCGGTGGCGAGAATCGAACCAATCGCGAAGTTCGGGGCGATGAGCACACCCACCTCGGGGTGCTCTACCAGCAGCTCGCGCAGGGAGTCCAGGCGTTCGGGGGTCCAACCGGTCGTACCCACCACAGCGTGCATACCGTGCTCCACCGCGAAACGCACATTCGCCTCGCTGGATTCAGGAACGGTCAGGTCAATAACAATCTCTGCGCCGGCATCGACCAGCTCCTGCAGGTCGTCGCCGCGACCCAGTGCCGCCACCAGGTCCATGTCTGCGAAGGTGTTGACGGCGTGCACCGCCTCAGAGCCCATGCGGCCTGCGGCACCGAGTACCGCTACCTTCCAGATTTTTTCGTCGCCCTCGTGGGTCATGTTCTCTCCTCCGTAGCTTTTGTGTACCCCGACTATGGGGCTTTTGCGGCATACAGCCCCTATTATCCCCTGTCCGAACGCGCTGGGCGTCATCGTACACACTGGGTGAGATGCCCTACGGAACCTCAACGGCATAAAAAGCGCAATAATCTAACCGTCATATAAGCCGTTTAATACGTTATCTATAGATAGCAACCATATAATTAGGAAGTATTCCTCTATTTTCCATCCTACGGAGTGCTTTCACAGTATGAAGTCCCTCTTTACATCCTCCGTGCGTCCAGATGAGGCTAACCGGCGTTATATTCTGCCGGGTCTGGACGGCCTGCGAACAATCGCTGTGCTCCTCGTGATGGTGTACCATTTCTGGCCCACCGTGCTACCGGGCGGCATGATTGGCGTGGATATCTTCTTCGTCATCTCCGGTTTCCTGATTACCTCCCTGCTTCTGCGTGAGGGTGCGCTCACCGGCAAAATTGCCCTGGGCAACTTCTGGATTCGCCGTGCCCGCCGTCTGCTTCCCGCCATTACCCTGCTGATTCTGGTCATGGGACCGGTCAGCCTGCTCATTGGTGGCGATATTCAGGTGAACCTCGGTCGACAGCTTGCCGGTGCGGCGACCTTCTCGTCCAACTGGATTTCTATTTTTGCCGGTAACGACTACTTCGCGCAGACCTCCCCGGAGCTCTTCACGAACTTCTGGTCCCTGGCGGTGGAAGAACAGTTCTACGTGGTCTGGCCCCTGCTGATTGTTGGCGCCGGTATGCTGTTGCGCCGTTCGTGGCGTCGTTTCAGCGTGGTCATGGTGCTCGGTATTATTGCGTCGTTGAGCACCGCCACCGCACTGCTGATGTCCGGTGCCCCCATTAGCCGCGTCTACTACGGCACTGACACTCACCTGTACGGCCTGCTGCTCGGTGCACTACTGGCGTTTGCACGCCCCTGGTCGCTGTACCCGCCGCTTCAGCAGTCCGTGCTGTACCGTGTGGCTCAGCCCTTCGGCCTGGTCGCTTTCGCCCGCGTCATGATCAGCTGGCTGTCCCTGTTCGCGCTGATTCCCTACGCAATCCTGGTTCCCGAGTCGGCACCCGGAGCGATTCCCTGGGGCCTGTTCGGCGCCTCCCTGCTGGCACTGGGCGTGATTCAGGGTATGCTGCCCGATATGCTCGCTGGCGCCTCCGAAATGCTGCGCCGCCTGCTGAACTTCGCTCCCCTGCGCTGGGTGGGCGAACGTTCCTACGGCCTGTACCTGTGGCACTGGCCGCTCGCCGTGGTCATGCACTACCTGATGGGTGCGGACCGCTCCCCGCTGGTGAACGTGGGCGTTCTGGTGGCGACCTTCGCTATTGCGGAGATGTCGTACCGCTGGGTTGAGACCCCGATTCGCCGTTACGGTTTCCGCGGTAGCGCGAACCGTGTGGTGGCGGCATTCCAGTCCTCACGCACGAGGCTCCTGCCGGTTTCGGTGATTATAGCTGTTGTGGTGGCTGCCGCTGCGACCGGCCTGTCGGTGCATACTGCCCCGGCGATGACTACCGCTCAGCAGTCCGTTGAGGACGGTAAGCGTGCCGCCGCTGAGCGTCTGAAGGCTCGTCAGGAGGCGCAGGCTGCGAGCGCCTCTGCAAACCCGAGTGCTTCTGCTGCTGGTAAGGACGCGAAGGCTTCTGCAAGCCCCTCCGCGTCGAAGGGTGCAACCGGTTCGGTGGATTCTTCGAAGGTGACCATTGTGGGTGACTCCATTGTGGTGGCGGTATCCCCCGAGCTGTACGATAAGATGCCCGAAGCAACCATCGATGCGCAGGAAGCGCGCACCATTGCCAAGGCCCTGCCGATTATTAAATCCATGGGTGCCAACGGTCAGATTCGTAAGACTTTCGTGCTGTCGGTGACCGCGAACTCGACCATTCTGGACGGTCAGCTCGACGAGGTTCTGGCGGCTATGCCCGCCGATTCTAAGCTGGTGCTGGTCACCGGTTACGGCCCGCGCAACCTGACCTGGATTGACTACTCGAACGGTAAGATTCGCGAGTTTGCGGCTCAGCATCCCGACCGTGTGATTATTGCGGATTGGAACTCTACGATTCGCCAGGCTCTGCAGACTCAGAGCGGTCTGCTGGCCTCTGACGGTGTTCACCCGGAGGCTGCCGGTCAGGAACTCTACGCTCAGGTGCTGATGGAGGCTATCGCCAAAGCGCAGAAGTAGCCCTCAACAGGAGCCTTTTTCGGTTCTGCCGCTCATGCTGGGCGTCAAGAGCATGGGCGGCAGAGTACCCGGAAGCACTTCTTGGTAGCGCCTCTTCGATAAATGCCGATGCACACAAATGCCCGTTCCCTCCCCCGCATTGGGGTGTGGGAACGGGCATTTTCGTGCCGTAAGCGTTGAGGGTTAGCGCACGATGGTCGTAATCATCTGCTGCTGCCCCAGGTACGCCGCCAGGTCGCGAACCTCCTCCAGAGAGACCGCACGAATCTTCTCCAGCAGCTCATCGGTGCTGGTGAACAGACCCGAATCCAGCTCAGCGCGGCCCAGGCGGGACATGCGCGAACCGGAATCTTCGCTACCGAGCACTGTGGAGCCTGCCAGCTGGCCGCGGACCTTCGTTAGCTCTTCCTCGGTAATACCGGCGGTGGCGAGCTTATCGAACTCGTAGCCCATGACCTCGCGCACCTGCTCGGTCTTAGCGGGCAGGCAGCCCGCGTACATGCCGAAGTAGCCGGCGTCCGAGTACGCGCCGGAGAACGCGAATGTGCTGTATGCCAGGCCGCGCTTCTCGCGAATCTCCTGGAACAGGCGCGAAGACATGCCCGCGCCGAACGCGCTGGTCAGCACGCTCATCGCGTAGCGGCGGCCATCCCCGGCAATAATGCTCGGGCAGCCCATCACAATGTTGGTCTGTTCGAAGCCCTTCTCCACCTCACGCAGCTCGCTCAGCGGAACAATGCCGCTGTCGGTGCGCACGCGACGCGGTGCCGGTGCCACGCCCTCCTGCAGGTTCCAGCCGTAGCGGGTCAGCGCCTCCAGCACGAGGCGGACCATGGTACTGTGCTCCAGCGAACCGGCGGCAGAAATAACCAGACGGTCCGGGGTGTAGTAGCGCTTATAGTGCTCCCACACGGCGTCACGCGGCACCTCGGTAATCTCCTGCGGGGTACCGCCAATGGGTCGGCCCAGCGGGTTCTCACCCATGAGCTGCTCCACGAAGTTCTCGAAAGCAACGTCGGTCGGGTCGTCCTGGTCCATGGCGATCTCTTCGAGGATCACGCCGCGTTCCTGCTCCAGGTGAGCCGGGTCCAGCAGGGCGTTGGTGACCATGTCGGTGATGACGTCCACCGCCATGGGCGCGTCATCGTCGAGTACACGTGCGTAGTAGCAGGTGTGCTCCTTAGCGGTCAGGGCGTTGGATTCGCCGCCTACCGCGTCGAAGGAGGATGCAATGTCCAGGGCGGTGCGGGTGCCGGTGCCCTTGAACAGCAGGTGCTCCAGGAAGTGGGTGGAGCCGAGCATGCCGGGGGCCTCGTCGCGGGAGCCGACTCCCACCCAGAATCCGATGGATACGCCGCGGGTACCGGGCATTTTTTCGGTAATCACGCGTACGCCACCGGGCAGGATGGAGCGGCGCACCTCGTTACCGCCCACACCCTCGTAGATGAGGCGGCCGTGCTCGTAGTTGAGCTCTTCGGCAATCGCCTCAAGCTCGACGGGCAAGGAAATAGACATAGAGTGAAGAACCTTTCAACAGGTACGTCTGAAGGTAAGCTTTCCCGCCCTATTATCTGTAGGCAGTCCAACAGTTGGTGGGGCGGGTGAGCGTCAAAAGATGCGGGGGGCAAGCACAGCGAAGGGGCGCCCGGCGCATCCGGCGGGGAATGAACCGCACCGGGTGCGCCGAACGCCCCTCATCACTTAGCGGGGGTTACGACTACTCGTCGTCGCCACCCTCAACAACCGGTGCCAGCGAGAGCTTGCCGCGGTCATCAATCTTGGTAATCTCCACCTGGACCTTCTGGCCCACGGAGACAACGTCCTCAGCGTCAACAACGCGCTTGCCGTCGTTGAGCTTACGCATCTCGGAGATGTGCAGCAGGCCGTCCTTACCGGGGGTCAGGGAGATGAACGCACCGAAGTCGGTCACCTTCACCACGGTACCCAGGTAGCGTTCGCCGACCTCGGGAACCTGCGGGTTAGCGATAGCGTTCACAGCCGAACGTGCAGCCTCGGCGGAGGGGCCGTCAGCTGCGCCAATGTACACGGTGCCGTCGTCCTCAATGGAGATGTCTGCGCCGGTGTCTTCCTGAATCTGGTTGATCATCTTACCCTTGGGGCCGATGACCTCACCGATCTTGGCGACCGGAATCTTCACGGAAATAATGCGCGGTGCGAACTCGCTCATCTCATCCGGTGCGTCAATCGCGCTGACGAGCACCTCGAGGATGTGCAGGCGAGCCTCACGTGCCTGGGTCAGTGCGCCAGCGAGCACGGATGCGGGGATACCGTCGAGCTTGGTGTCCAGCTGGATAGCGGTCACGAACTCGGAGGTACCTGCCACCTTGAAGTCCATATCACCCAGTGCGTCTTCCGCACCGAGGATGTCGGTCAGGGCTGCGTAGCGGGTCTCGCCGTCAACCTCGTCAGAGACCAGGCCCATTGCGATACCTGCAACGGGTGCGCGCAGGGGCACGCCGGCGTTCAGCAGGGACAGGGTCGATGCACAGACCGAACCCATGGAGGTCGAGCCGTTGGAGCCCAGAGCCTCAGAGACCTGGCGGATTGCGTAGGGGAACTCTTCGCGGGAGGGCAGCACCGGGGTGATTGCGCGCTCTGCGAGTGCACCGTGGCCGATTTCGCGGCGCTTGGGCGAACCCACGCGGCCGGTCTCACCGGTGGAGTACGGCGGGAAGTTGTAGTGGTGGATGTAGCGCTTGGACTTGACCGGGTGCAGGGAGTCCAGCTGCTGCTCCATCTTGAGCATGTTCAGGGTGGTGATACCCATGATCTGGGTTTCGCCGCGCTCGAAGAGAGCGGAACCGTGAACGCGGGGCAGGATTTCAACCTCAGCGGTGAGCTGGCGGATGTCGGTCAGGCCGCGGCCGTCAATACGGACCTGCTCGGTGAGGATGCGCTGGCGCACCACGTGCTTGGTCAGGGCAGCGAATGCTACGGAGACCTCGTTGGAGCGCTCTTCGAATTCCTTACCTTCGCCGGTGAGAGCTTCCATGAGCTCTTCCTGCAGCTCGGCTGCTGCTACTTCGCGTTCCTGCTTGCCAGCGATGGAGTACACCTCTGCCAGGCGGTCTGCTGCGAATGCCTCAACTGCTGCGTCGACGTCCTCGCCGTGGCCGCCGAAGAAGGGCAGTTCCAGGGCGGGCTTGCCTGCGCGAGCCACCAGGTCAGCCTGTGCCTTGCACAGTGCTGCGATGAAGGGCTTAGCTGCTTCCAGGCCCTCTGCAACGACCTCTTCGGTGGGGGCGGTCTGGCCGTCTTCCTTGATGAGCTTCCAGGAGTTGTCGGTTGCTTCTGCCTCAACCATCATGATCGCGACGTCTTCGGTACCGTCAGCCTTGGTGACGATACGGCCTGCAACAGCCATGTCGAAGACAGCGTTTTCCAGCTGGGAGTACTTGGGGAAGCAAACCCACTGGCCGTCAATCAGTGCCATGCGCACGCCACCGATGGGGCCGTTGAACGGCGCACCGGACAGGGAGGTCGATGCGGATGCAGCGTTGATTGCGAAGGTGTTGTAGATTTCGTCCGGCTCGTAGGTCAGGACGGTCACAACGACCTGCACCTCGTTGCGGATGCCCTTGGTGAAGGCGGGGCGCAGCGGGCGGTCAATCAGGCGTGCAGCCAGGATTGCTTCGGTGCTGGGGCGGCCTTCGCGGCGGAAGTACGATGCGGGGATCTTGCCGCCTGCGTACATGCGCTCTTCCACGTCCACGGTCAGCGGGAAGAAGTCGAAGCCCTCACGGGGAGACTTGCCGATTGCGGTTGCGGAGAGCAGGGTGGTCTCGTCATCGATGGTGACGAGGACGGAGCCAGCAGCCTGCTTTGCGAGGCGGCCGGTTTCAAAGCGCACGTGGCGCTTACCGTGAATGCCGTTGTCGATTTCGACTTCAGCAAACTTGATTTCGGGACCTTCCACGGTTCCTTCTTTCTTCTTGGCAGGCCGTACGGCGCACGAGTCGGCCTTCGATAGGAAACCACGGCACCTCTCCCCTACCTTGTACATCCCGTGTGTGCGCGACGTGTGACGGCAAGGTCGTGGAGGTGGTGTTGTTCCGTAATTCGCTACCGAGGACCGCGGCGTGTGTGCCGGCACGGTCTATGTTCTTTCTTTCAGGTGAGGGAGGCGGCATCCTCCAACGATTTCTCGCTGTGGAATCTAGCGGTGGACTCTAGCGCCGGAATCTCGCGTTGGATTCGAGCGTTAGAATCTCGCGGGATTCTAGCGAGCGGAAGATGCGCCCCTCAACGCGGCAGTACGGACGCGCTGGCGCTACCCGCCTCCGTGATGGAGGGTTGGTAGTGCTGACAGCACGTCCGCACACACCGCCTAAAGGCGATTAATCACCACAAAAGCGTCAAGACGCTCCTGTTTTATCGGCGCAGACCCAGGCGCTCGATCAGCGAACGGTAACGCTCGATGTCGACGCTCTTCAGGTAGCCGAGCATGTTGCGGCGACGACCAACGAGGATCATCAGGCCACGACGGGAGTGGTGATCGTGCTTGTGGAACTTCAGGTGCTCGGTCAGGTCGGCGATACGACGAGACAGAACTGCAATCTGAACCTCGGGCGAACCGGTGTCGCCCTCGTGGGTTGCGTATTCCTTGATGATTGCCTGCTTGACAGCGGGATCCAGTGCCACTTTTTAACTCCTAGAGTTAGTACCGCATACGTCCCGTACGGACGGTTGCCGCCGGGTGGTGGGCTTACGCCCTGTAATACACGTCGTCTACTGCGGACTGCAGACGCGTTCTTCCCATTCTACGCTACCGGGGCGCTTTCGTGGAAGGGTGAGCAGAAGCCCGGCGACAGGTAGCTCATCACACTACCGGTCGCCGGGCTTCACAGTATAGTTCTCACCCCGGGCTCTTGCACCGGGCTCTACGTTTATTCGGTGTTTACGCTTCAGCGCGAGCGCGGACCACCACGAGGCGGTAGTAGCCCAGCAGGAACAGGCACCAGATTGCACCCATCACCAGCGCCAGCTGGGTATCGGCGAAGCAGCCGAAGAGCACCACGATAAAGATCATGAACGCCAACGCCAGGTAGCTCAGCCACAGGGGCTGGCGCACCGGCTGCGCTTCGGTATCGGCGCCGCTACGCTTGAACGCAATGTGCGCCAGCAGAATCATGACCCACACGAACACGGTCGCGAAGGTTGCCAGGGAGGCGACCACCTCGAACGCATTCTCGAAGAGCACATTCACGATCACGCCGACCGCCATGACCAGCACCATGATGAGGGTGGTCATCCAGGGCGCACCGTTCTTGGTGACCTTCGCGAAGGAGGCCGGCGCCAGGTTCTGCTTCGCCAGGCCGTACATCATGCGGCCGGCACCGTACACGTCCGCGTTCAGCGCAGAGATTGCGGCGGTAATGATGACCACGTTCAGAATCGAAGCGGCAGCCGGAATGCCCAGGCCCTCAAAGATCTGCACGAACGGCGAGTTCGCCTTCGTCACCGAGTACCAGGGGTACAGGGACATGATGACCGACAGGGTCAGAATGTAGAAGATGAGGATGCGGAACGGCACCGTGCGAATCGCCTTGGGGATTGAGGTACGCGGGTCCTTCGCCTCACCGGCGGCAATACCGATGTTCTCAATACCGCCGAAGGCAAACATCACCACGGTAAAGCAGGCGAGGAAGCCGGTAAATCCGTTCGCGAAGAAGCCGCCTTCAAGAGCCCAGAGGTTCGTGACGGAGGGCGCCACGGAGTCGTGTGCCTGCACGCCCACGAAGAGCAGAAGCACGCCGCCAACGATCATGGCGATAATAGCGCTGACCTTCACGAGGGTGAACCAGAATTCGGTCTCACCGAATGCCTTGACTTTCGCCAGGTTAATGGCGAGCAGAATCAGCAGGATAGAGACAATCCAGATCCAGGAGGGGCTGTTCGGGAACCAGAACTTCATGTACACGGCAAAGGCGGTGACGTCCGCAATGGCGACCAGCGCCATTTCCAGGGCGTAGGTCCAGCCGGTCACGAAGCCAGCCCAGCGTCCGAGGTAGCGGGTGGCGTATTCGGAGAATGCACCGGAGACCGGGTGCGCCAGGGCGAGTTCGCCCATTGCGCGCATCACCATGAACACTGCCGCGCCGCCAATAACGTAGGCAAGCAGCACGGAGGGGCCCGCCAGCTGAATGGCGGATGCGGAGCCGTAGAACAGGCCGGTGCCGATGGCGGAGCCGAGGGCGATGAACATGATGTGGCGCAGGGAGAGTCCACGCGCTAGCTGCGGGTTCTCGGAAGTCTCTGCTCCCTGCTGTGCCGGGGATGAGTCCGGGCTGGTATTCATCTTCTTCTTTTCCTTTACCTCGTGGGGTGTACCCGCCGGTGGCGGGGAAACGTATCGGGTGGTGCCTCACAGGTGTTGTCCTGGTAGGGTACCGATTGGTTTACTCCCCATCGAGTGATGGGGCGTTGTGCAGAAGGTGTTGCCTTCGCGCATCGCCCCGGCGCATTCCCACCCAGCCTGAACGGTGGGTGGGAATGCAAAAGACGGCGGGAAGGCAACGTTGCCTTTCCGCCGTCTTTGTGTTAAAGACTACTTCTGTCGCTTACGTCCAATGACGATGGAGGACAGAGCGGTTACAGCAGTCACGGTGTAGACTGCAGGCCACGCGCCAAGCTTCTTGGCGAGCGGATGAGCGGCGCCGAACGCGCCGAAGTAGAGAGCGGTGAGGAAGGTGGCACGGCCTGCGCCAGCCTTACGCTTCCAATTCTTGTAAGCCACGGCACCGCACAGTGCCAGGACAGCGCCACCGAGCGGGCGGATGCCGGTGCTAGATGCAACCTTGTAGCCACCGAGCAGACCGGTGACGGAGGCGAGGGTCGGACAGAACTTCACGACGTACTCCTCTGTGAGATCGGATAGTTTCTTCAAACATAGTACTCCACAACACACAGAATGTATATTCACCGCGATTAATATTTCTGCATTTCTCACGAGCCGGGTCCATCAAGGTGCCGGGCGGCAGAAAGAGTGGCGTACAAAAACCGGCGTACAAAAACCGGCGTAAAAAGACCGCTACGAAAAGACCGGCTCAAAAACCGGCACAAAAATGCCGGGGCGCAAACCATTGAGGTTCACGCCCCGGCACTTCTGAATGCGAGCTCACATCTGGCCGCATGCTCTAAATCTTTAGAGCGCCAGATCTTTAGAGAGCCAGGTCCAGCGCCTCCAGCTGCGCTTCGGTCCACAGTTCAGCAGCCAGCTGCAGAGCGTAACGAGCCGAACGAGGAGCCACTACATCCACGGAGAGGTGGAAGTCCTGGTCTGCCTCCGGGCCGCACAGGTCAGAGACGCAACGCACACCGATAAACGGAATCTCGTAGTTGTGGCAGACCTGCGCAATAGCGGTGGTCTCCATGTCGGTGCTGATGGCACCCTCGAATGCTTCGCGGGTGTCCTTCACATTGTGGGCGGTCACGAAGGAGTTACCCGCCAGCATCTGGCCGCGGCGCACCTCCCACGGGCTCTCAGCCTGCTCACGCACCGGCTCCAGTGCGGCGAGCGCATGCTCCAGAGCATCCTGCCACTCATCCGCCTGCCCGTCGTAGCTTTCGGGCATGCCGGGAACCTGGCCGCGCGCGTAACCGAACGCGGTCGCGTCGGCGTCAGTGTAGGTGTAGTTCTCGCCAATCAGCACGTCGCCCACGTTGATGCCGCGAGCCAAACCGCCAGCGGTACCTGCGCTAATGACGCCCAGGCAGTTCGAGGAGTAGCTGATCGCCTCGGTGACGGCGCTCGCCGCGTTCACCAGACCAATCTTGGAGCGAACCAGCAGCAGCGGAACCTGGTCCTCGCCCACCTGCAGGTAGCGCGGGTGGAATACAGCCGCACCCTCGGTGAAGGAGGGCTGCAGCTCCTCGGTCACCTTCAGGAAGGGTGCGAGCTCCTCATCCATAGCCACCTGAATGATGATGGCGTTGGACATGCCGTCCATCAGCTCAAACATGCTGTTGAACGCCTCAGCCGGGTCGAAAGCGTTCGGGTCAAAGTCCACCGGGTTGAAGGCGGATGCGAAAGCGTCGGGAATCTGTGCGCTCATTACGCCATCACCTGCGCCCACTCATCGCGTGCCGCGAGGAACTCGCGAGCCGCCGCCTGCGCGCCTTCGAGGGTGTGGTTGGCGCCCCAACCGCACTGCACTTCGTTCGCTGCCGGAACCTCGGTCGCGTTGAGGATATCGTTGAGGGTTGCTTCCAGGATGGGGAAGAACTCCTCGGGCTCCAGGCCCAGGGTCAGCGCGTAGAAACCGGTCTGGCAGCCCATCGGGGAGAAGTCAATCAGACGGTCGGTGTGGTTGCGCATGTGCTCGGCGCTCAGGTGCTCGATGGAGTGCACGGTCGGCATTTCCAGGTGCGCGGTGTTCGGCTGGGTGAAGCGGATATCGTACTTGATGAGGGTGTCGCCACCGGGCAGGACCTTGCAGTCTGCGATACGCACGTAGGGTGCTGCTACGGCGCGGTGGTCGAGGTTGAAGGATTCGACGTTCATTTTTTCCATGACTCTATCTTCTCTTAAAACCGGGGCGACTAAAACGGGGACGGCTAAAACACGGGTGCCGCGCGGGTAACGCAGGATGTAAAGGCTGGCAACGCAGGCTATTTCTGGGAGGCACACAAGGTCAGGCGCGGGACAGCGCCCACTGCGGCGCATCCGGTCGGGTGCGTAAAAGCCCCGGCGGCAGATCCGAAAATCTTACCGCCGGGGCATCACACGTCATCACCGCAGAAAACGCAGGCTGCGTCTCCCAGTAGTGGGGTGAGAGGTGGTGGGGTTAGAAGTGGGGATGCTTCACTTCCGCCTGCACCGGGCACTCCGGCGGGCAGTAGTTCTTCGCGTCCTCAGCCAGCACCTCGCGGGTCTGCACCACGTCATCGCTAATCTGCTCGATCAGCGCCTCAACACCGGTGTACGCCACCATGGGGCGCAGACGCTTCACGAACTCAATCAGCACACGCTGACCGTACAGGTTGAAATCCTCCACGCGCTCTTCCGGGCGGTCAATCACGTGCGCCTCAACCTGGCGGTGCTCAATACCGTCAAAGGTCGGGTTCGTACCCACCGAAATAGCGGCGGGGTGGCGGTTACCGGACTCGTCCACCAGCCAACCGGCGTACACGCCATCGGCGGGAATCAGGCCGCGCGCCTCAAGCTCAAGGTTCGCGGTCGGGAAGCCCAACTCGCGTCCGCGCGCCAGACCGTGCACAACCTCACCGGCCATTATGTGGTGGCGGCCCAGCAGCTCGGTTGCGGCAGGCATATCGCCCTCCAGTAGCAGCTGGCGGATGCGGGTCGAGGAACAGCGGGTGTTCTCATCCACCATCAGATCCTCAACGACAACCACCTCAAAGCCGTACTTCTCCCCCAGCTCACGCATGGTGTTCAGGTCGCCGGAGTTGTTCTTACCAAAGCGCACGTCGTCACCGATGACCACGAAACGCGCGTTCAGCGCATCCACGAAGGTGGACTTCACGAACTCTTCGGGGGTCTGCGAAGCGAACTCCAGGTTGTAGTTCAGCAGCAGGTAGTCGTTCAGACCCAGCAGGCACATGAAGTAGCGGCGCGAGCCCTGACCCATAATGTCGTGGTGGGGCACCTCGGGACGATGCACCTGCATCGGGTGCGGGTCAAAAGATACCGCGATAGAGCTCAAACCGTGCTCTTCAGCAAGGGAGACCACGCACGAAATCACGCGGGCATGTCCACGGTGCACGCCGTCAAAATTGCCGATGGTCACGACCGAGGGGCCGTAGCCGGCGGGGACCTCGCTCAAAGCGGTGTAGAGGGTCACGGGCTCTCCTGAAAAAGATAAATGTACCTAACCATCCTAGACCACAGGCGGCAGGATGCAGAATTCAAAACGGGAATCAACAGGGAATGGAACGGCACCCCTCGCAGGCGGTGTTCCCTCCCCTAACGTGGCGGGTGCGGCGGAGGTGGCGGGTGCGGCGGAGTATCTGACGGGCAACGGCAGAACCCCACCCAGAAGCCAAGCCCCGCCCGCAGAGAACCCAGCCTATAAGAAGCCCCGCCCATAAGAAAGCCCGGGCAGGCACCCCACCGTGCGGCAGGAACCTTCCCGGGCGTTACGACTACTTACGAGCCTGGTTACGAGAAGCTTTCACCATCTCCTCGCGAATCTTATTGGACTTGTTAATCCAGCTGTACCACACCAGCAGGCACGGAGGAATCACAAGCTCAGTCACCATCAGCACAATCAGCGACCAGTGCGGGGTGCCGAAGAACGCCCACGACAGGATACGACCCACGCCGCCCAAGAAAACCACCAGGCAGGAGAACACGAGCATGTTCACCCACTTGAACTTCAGGGCAATGAACACGAAGGACAGGCCCACACCCACATAGGCTGCCGCGAAGAACACGTAATTCGACTGCACCGAGGGGTTTGCGAAATCCTGAGGGGCATCCGGAATGACGCGGACACCGCCCAGAACCTGCCACACACCGTACGCAATCATGAACAGACCGTACAGCGCCACCGCCGCACGGAACGCCGCACGGTTCTGAGGCTTAGCCGCCTCCTCAAGGCTCTTGGGGCGGGCAAACGCCTCGCGGGTTGCCTTCTTCTCAGCCTTCTTATCTGCCTTCTGCGACGCCCTATCACCGGACGCCGGTGCAGCTACGCGAACACCCTCGGGTGCCTTCGCCGCAGAAATAGGCTCAGCAGTCTTAGCCCCGGTTGCCTTCGCGGCACCGCCCTGAGTAGCAGTTCCGGTCGCAACAGCTCCGGATGCGGTAGCTTCAGCCTGTGCAGACTCCACGCGGGGTACCGGCGCGGTACGAGGCTCACTCGCCTTATTAGCGGAGCTCTGGTTCTCGCTCATCTTCTCTCCTTCAGCAGGGCCGGGTGGCACCCGCACGAGTAGTCATGTGTGTTCAGGGGTTGTATATACGTTAGCGCGTTGAATGAATAGGGGCGCACATTCAACAAGGCGCACCTTCAACAGGGCGCTGAATCAGATAGATTTGGGCAAATCAGATTTGAGCAGGCGCAAACGCCGAACCCTCTTCGCCTATCATAAGCCTTCAACACCTAGTTGAAGGAACGATTCGCCTCAAAAACCAGCACCGGGGCGGCCTGCACCTTCCCGCGCTGCTTCTTATTCTCCAACAGGGCTACCAGGGTACCGTCCGGGGCGAAGCCCGCCACAATACCCTCAACGCTGGCATGCTGCACCGCGCCGGACTCATCCGCGCTCGCATGCACGGAACGCTTCACCACGGAACCGTCACCGCTGGGACTAATACGGCGCCCGTAAGAAATATCGCTCGCCTCCGCAGCGGAGAGCTCACGCGCACCAAAGATGCGGCGTGCCGCCTCCTCCAGGGGAAGTAGCGGCAAATCTTCCAGCGGTGCTTCCGACTCTTCACGGCGCTGCTTCAACTGCGCCAAATCGGCGGCGTCCTCAAGCACCACGGCACCCACACGGGTACGGCGAAGAGCCGTCAGGTGGCCACCGGTGCCCAGAATCTTACCCAGATCACGTGCCAGGGCACGAATGTAGGTGCCCGAAGAGCACGAAACCGTCACATCGCAGTCAATCACGGGAACCGAGGTTGCCATGTGCTCGCCCTCGTTCTCGGGGTCCTCAATCACGTACTCGGCAAAACCGGCAGTCACAGAATGCACCGTGAACTCGCTAATCGTCACCGGACGCGCCGCCAACTCAACCTGCTCACCGCTACGCACACGCGCATACGAGCGAACACCGTTGATCTTGATAGCAGAGACCGCAGAAGGAACCTGCAGAATATCGCCGCTCAACTGCGCCACAGTCTCCAGGATGCGCGCACGCATCTGCTCAGCGTCCATACCGGTCAGCGCCTCAACGGCATCCGGATGCGCGGCAGTGTGCTCGCCCTCGGCGTCCTCAGTCAGCGTCTCAATGCCCAGGCGAATCGTCGCGTCATAGGTTTTATCCTGACCAACCAGGTAGGTCAGCAGCTTGGTCGCCTTATTAATGCCCAAAATCAGCACGCCGGTCGCGGCAGGATCCAGCGTACCGGCGTGACCAACCCGCCGGGTGCCAGCAATACGACGCATCTGAGAGACTGCGTCGTGGCTACTCATCCCGGCGGGCTTATCAATGACCATCAGGCCGGACGGGCCCTGAGGTTGCTTCTTCGCCACTTAGGCGTCCTCACCCTCGGCAGGCTCATCCTTCTTGTAGGGGTCAGCCTCACCAGCGTACTCTGCGCCCTCAGCTGCAGCAGCCAGGGCGGCGTCGCGCTCGCGAGTCTCACGCAGAAGCGCCTCAATGTGGAAGGCGTTCTCGGGAACCTCGTCAGCAACGAAAGTCAGGGTGGGGGTCAGGCGGGCAGTAATGTTCTTACCCACCTCGGCGCGCAGAATACCCTTAGCGGATTCCAGCGCCTTCTTGGTGTTTGCGGCGTCCTCTTCGGAGCCGAACACGGTGTAGTACAGGGTTGCGTGCTGCAGGTCGTTGGTCACGCGGGCATCGGTAATGGTCACAAAACCGAGGCGGGGATCCTTAACACGACGCTCCAGCGCCTTCGCCACAATTACCTTGATACGGTCGGCAAGTCGTGCCGCGCGGGCTGCATCAGCCATGTGTTTCTCCTTGAAATGTCGTGGTGAAATGTTGTAGCGCCTCCGTGGGCACTCGAGGTGCTTCTTTGGAAGCGTTCCAGGTAATGCGGAAGCGCCCGCCCCGCCAGCACCCGCCCCGCAGGCTCCAGTTTTAGGAGCCTGCGGGTGCGGGAACACTAGCGGGTGACGGGCGCATCAGCGTGTGAGTCTTAGACACGCGGCTTTTCGCGCATCTCCCAAGTCTCGATAATGTCGCCTTCCTTGATGTCGTTGAAGGAGCCGAGGCCAATACCACACTCGAAACCTTCGCGAACCTCGGTAGCGTCGTCCTTGAAACGACGCAGCGACTCGATGGTGAGGTTGTCTGCCACCACGGAACCATCGCGCACCAGGCGTGCCTTGGCGTTGCGCTTGATGATGCCGTTCTTGACAATCGAACCTGCGATGTTGCCCCACTTGGAGGAGCGGAAGACCTCGCGGATCTCTGCGGAGCCGAGCTCCACTTCCTCGTACTCGGGCTTGAGCATACCCTTGACGGCCTGCTCAATTTCCTCAATCGCACGGTAGATGACCGAGTAGAACTTCATCTCGACGCCTTCGCGGTCGGCAAGTTCTGCAACGCGCTCTGCCGGGCGGACGTTGAAGCCGATGATGACCGCGTTGTCCACGGTAGCCAGGTTCACGTCGTTCTGGGTAATAGCACCCACACCGCGGTGGATGACGCGCAGCTGAACCTCGTCGCCACCGGCGTCGATCTTCATCAGGGACTCTTCCAGTGCTTCCACAGCACCGGAGACGTCACCCTTAATGATCAGGTTCAGGGTGTCCATCTTGCCCTCAGCCACAGCGGCGTCGAAGGACTCGAGGGTCACGCGCTTACGACGCTTAGCCAGCTGAGCGTTACGATCAGCAGCCTCACGCTTCTCAGCGATCTGACGAGCGGTACGCTCTTCCTCGGTGGCGAGGAAGGTGTCACCTGCACGAGGAACGGTGGACAGACCCAGCACCTGAACGGGGCGGGACGGGCCAGCTTCCTTCACAGCCTGACCGTTCTCATCGAACATTGCACGAACACGACCGTGAGCAACACCGGCAACGATAGCGTCACCGACGCGCAGGGTACCGGACTGAACCAGGACGGTCGAAACCGCACCGCGGCCCTTATCCAGGTTTGCTTCAATAGCAACGCCGCGTGCTTCCTTGTTCGGGTTAGCGGTCAGTTCGAGCACGTCAGCGGTCAGGGTGACAGCCTCAAGCAGCTCATCGATGTTGGTACCGTTACGAGCGGAGACATCCACGAACATGGTGTCGCCACCGTACTCTTCGGGGATCAGACCGTACTCGGTGAGCTGGCCACGGATCTTCTCCGGGGACGCGCCTTCCTTATCGATCTTGTTCACAGCAACCACGATCGGCACGTTAGCTGCCTGTGCGTGGTTCAGTGCCTCAACGGTCTGGGGCATCACGCCGTCATCCGCTGCGACCACGAGGATTGCCACGTCGGTAACCTTCGCACCACGGGCACGCATAGCGGTGAACGCCTCGTGACCGGGGGTATCGATGAAGGTAATCGCGCGGTCTTCACCCTCAACGGTGGTGTGGACCTGGTATGCACCAATGTGCTGGGTAATGCCGCCGGCCTCACCCTCAATGACGTTGGTGTTACGGATAGCGTCCAGCAGGCGGGTCTTACCGTGGTCAACGTGACCCATGACGGTAACGACCGGGGGACGAACCTCCAGAACGTCCTCGCCCTCAGCTTCTGCTTCGGCTTCGAGGTTGATGTCGAAGGACTCGAGCAGCTCGCGCTCCTCATCCTCCGGGGAAACGATCTTGATGACGTAGCCCAGTTCGGCGCCCAGCAGCTCGAAGGTCTCCTCGTCCAGGGACTGAGTCTGGGTAGCCATCTCACCCAGGTGGAAGAGAACCGTAATCAGCGATGCCGGGTTTGCGCCAATCTTCTCAGCGAAGTCCATGATGGACGCGCCGCGGCGCAGACGAATCTCGGTCGAGCCGTCGCCGCGAGGAACAACCACGCCACCGGGTGCCGGTGCGTTCAGCTGCTCCTGCTCATTGCGGCGAGCTGCCTTGGACTTGCGGCCCTTACGCTTGGAGCCACCGCGACCGAATGCACCCTGTGCATTGCCGCGACCGCCGGGGCCGGGACGACCCGGACCGCGGTTGAAGCCGCCGGAACCGCCGCCGCGACGTGCGCCGCCGCCACCGTTACCGCCGCCGTTGTTGGAACCGGACGCGCCGCCACCAACGTTGGAAACCTTGGGCATCATCGAGGGGTTCGGGCGTGCGCCGCCGCCACCAGCCGGACGGGGTGCACCGGGACGTGCGCCAGCTGCCGGACGGGGGCCACCGTTACCGCCGGGACGTGCGCCACCTGCGGGGCGGGGACCGCCGTTACCGCCGGGGCGTGCGCCACCGTTGCCACCGGGACGACCGTTACGTGCCGGACGGGGACCGCCGGAACGCTGGGAGTCGCCGCCGCCACGCTTCATACCCTGCTGGGATGCGAAGGGGTTGTTACCGGGGCGAGGACCGGGCTTGGGGCCGGGCTTCGGAGCGGCAGGCTTGGGCGCTGCCGGCTTCGGTGCAGCCTCGGGGCGTGCCATGCCCTGCTGGGATGCGAAGGGGTTGTTACCCGGGCGGGGACCGCCGGGCTTGGGTGCTGCTGCCGGCTTAGCGGCGGGCTTAGCTGCTGCAGGCTTGGGAGCTGCGCTCTCAGCTGCTGCGGGCTTAGCTGCAGGCTTGGGTGCCGGCTTAGCGGCAGGCTTTGCCGCTGCGGGCTTGGGAGCTGCCGCAGGCTTAGCGGCAGGCTTTGCTGCTGCGGGCTTGGGAGCCGGCTTAGCTGCCGACTCCGCGGGTGCTGCCTTTGCGGCAGGCTTAGCGGCTGCGGCGGGGAATTCCGCGCGCAGCTTCTTCAGAACCATGGGGTTCAGGGTGGAAGAGGAGCTCTTAACGAACTCGCCCATATCCTTGAGCTTGGCAATAACTTCCTTAGAAGGTACGCCTACTTCTTTAGCAAACTCGTGTACTCGAGGCTGAGCCAAATTTTCTCCATTCCCGGTCCGCACCGGGAATGGTGCGGACACTAATGTTTACGGGGTGCACGCCCGAAGGCGCGCCAATTCGTGAAATTGCCGGTGGGTGAGCACGAAAGGGTACTCATTTCGCGGCACTCATTAGATATCCATCAGTTTTCTGACTCGCTTTCAGATAAGAAGTCGTCAAACTCGTTGACTTACAGAGGGCATATACCCGAAAAGCGTCTATGAGGGGGTCGAGTCCGCAATCACGGCTCGAATCTGCTCACAGCACGCCTGCAGCTGGGCTGCAGGGACCGCTTTTTTGAAGGCGCGCGCTAGGCCGTTCTTTTTCTGCAGAGCGGCTACGCACTTTTCGCTCGGATGGATCCAAGCGCCTCGTCCGGGCATAGTTCCCGCCACATCGGGCTGATAGGGCGGGGTGTCCGCCTGCTCGGTAGCAGGCGTGACGGGTGTGCGGGCGATGCGCAACAGGTTGCGCTGTTCATCGCGGGCACGGCATCCGATGCATGTGCGGACCGGTCCTTCAAACGCTTCGGAGGTTACGGTGAGGTCGTGATCGCTCATGGTCCTCTCCCCTCTCTAGCGTGTGTGTGAAACCGCGTTCGCGGTACATTCGTAATGCTCTATCCGGTGTATGCGAGGGCACGTCAAAGCGCCCGGTTACGCACCGGCACATCTTAATAGTGTATCCCGTTTTTAAGAATCATGGGCAAAACTGTGACGCAGGCGCAAGAACACCGGGCACGTTACTGCCCGAGATCTTGCGCCTGCATCAACGTGATATACCACGGGATACGCCCCTCACCGGGGCTAATGCTTATTCAGCGTCCTGTGCGGACTCTTCTGATGCTTCTTCAGTTGCTGCTTCTTCAGCCAGGCTACGAGCCACGCGAGCTGCAACCTCTTCCTCGGCACGAACCTGAGCGTACTTGGACTCGGAGAGAATATCGATACGCCAGCCGGTCAGCTTCGCTGCCAGACGCGCATTCTGACCCTCACGGCCAATCGCCAGGGACAGCTGGTCATCCGGAACCACGGCACGAGCGGAGTACTCACGCGGGTTCGCGATAATGACCTCGGTGACCTTCGCCGGGGACAGCGCCGCAGCGATGAAAGTTGCCGGATCGGTCGAGTAGTCGACAATGTCAATCTTCTCGTCGTTCAGCTCGGCAGCAACCGCACGCACGCGGGCACCCATATCGCCAATGCACGCACCCTTAGCGTTAATGGTCGGGTTCTTCGCAGACACAGCAATCTTGGAGCGGTGGCCAGCTTCACGTGCGATGGAGTTAATGGACACCAGGCCCTCAGAAATCTCGGGAACCTCGTGCTCGAACAGGCGCAGAACCAGGTTCGGGTGCGAACGAGAAACCACAATCGAGGGACCCTTGGGACCGCGGCGAGCCTCAACCAGGTAGGCGCGCAGGCGAGTACCGTGCGGGTACTTCTCGCCCGGAACCTGCTCGTTGCTGGGCAGAACAGCCTCAACGGTGCCCAGGTCAACCTGAACCATGCGCGGGTTGTTACCCTGCTGGATCACGCCGGACACCAGGGTGCCCTCACGGTCCTTGAACTCACCCAGAACGGATGCGTCCTCAGCGTCACGCAGACGCTGCGAAAGCACCTGACGAACGGTTGCGGCAGCGATACGGCCAAAGTTGTTCGGGGTATCGTCGAACTCGTCAATCTTCTGGTTGTCCTCATCAAGCTCAGGAGCCAGAATGACGAACTCGCCGGTGGTGCGGTCGATGACGGCACGAGAGCCCTTAATGGCGCCGGGCTGCTTCATGTACGCAAGCAGCAGGGCGTTCTCAACCAGGGTGAAGAGCTCCTCCATGACGAGAGAGCGCTGCTTCGCCAATGCGCGCAGTGCGCCCAGGTCAATAGTTTTAATATCCTCCACGCTTTTCAGCCTTTCCCAGTTAGCACGGCGCCGGGACGCTCAATGCGCCCCGGCTCCCGAACGGTATATACCTGGCACGGAGCACCCCGTGCCTGAAGCTTTAATAACTCTATTCTACCGGCTCAGCAGGCGAATTGAAGTCAATCTCGACGTGAGCAGAAGCAATATTTTCCCACGGAAGCAAGCTCGGCTCGTGGTAGGACTCCTTCTGCCCCTTCTTCGTGTTCTTCTTACGAGCCAGCACCGGACCCTCGTCCTGCACCTCGTGCAGACGCGCCAGGTACTCGGTGCCGTCGGGTGCGGTGACCGCAATCAGGCGGGTACGGGCACGCTCCCAGTGGCGGCGCTCGGTCAGGGCACGGGTAGCGCCGGGCGAGGACACCTCCAGCTCGTAGGGGAAGAACTCGTCGTTTTCATCCGCACGGTCCAGGGCACTCGAAATCGCACCGGAAATCTCCGCGAGAGAATCCAGCGACAGCGAATCGGTACGCTCAGCGGTGTAGTCCACCGTAATCTTCACCGTACGGTTCGCCGCCGGGCCCGAAATCTTCAGGCCCTCCAGCACCAGCGAGAACTCGGAGATAACCGGGGCAATCGCCTCGGCAACCTCCTCCTCACGGATCGCGCGGGTACCCACGCGCACCGGTGCCTCCACCACGGACTCGCTCTCAACGCGAGCACGGGAAGTGTTCACACCATTCGCCACGCGGGATGCGGCACGGCGAGCGCGCGCATTCGGGGCGCTCTTCTTAGCGCCAGAACGCTTCGGCTTATATGCCACGGCTACTCCCCCTTGACCTCAGCGATGACCTCAGCCACCGCGTTCTCGACGGACACCTCACGAGCCTCACCGCTGCGGCGGTCCTTCAGCTCCAGCACGCCGTCCTTGAAGCCGCGACCGATCACCAGGATGGTGGGCACGCCCAGCAGCTCGGCGTCGCCGAACTTCACGCCGGGGCTGGTCTTCGAGCGGTCGTCCAGCATGACCTGCAGGCCGGCGGATTCCAGGGATGCGCTGAGCTCTTCAGCGTACTCGTGGGATGCTGCGTCCTTACCGGTGATGACAATGTGCACGTCTGCCGGTGCCAGGTTACGCGGCCAGATCAGGCCCTTCTCGTCGTGGTTGCCCTCGGCGATAGCGGCCAGTGCGCGGGTTACGCCCACGCCGTAGGAGCCCATAGTCACGGTCTGCAGCTTGCCGTTCTGGTCCAGAACCTTCAGTCCCAGTGCCTCAGCGTACTTGCGGCCCAGGGCGAAGATGTGGCCCATCTCGATGCCGCGGGCTGCCACCAGCTCGCCGGAGCCGTCCGGTGCCGGGTCGCCTTCGCGCACCTCGCACGCCTCAATCACGCCGTCGGCGGTGAAGTCGCGGCCGAAGACCAGGTTCGCCACGTGCTTGCCCTCTTCGTTCGCGCCGGTCACCCAGCGGGTACCGCGCACCACGCGGGGGTCAACGAAGAAGGGAATGCCGGTTGCGGAAGCCACCGCATCCTCATCCTCGGTGTGCGCGCCGAGCAGGGGCGCATCCAGGCTCAGGCCGGGGCCAATGTAGCCCTTGACCAGCTGCGGGTATGCCTTCAGGTCCTCTTCGCTGGCTGCCTCGACCTCAACCTCGCCGCCGATGCCCAGCAGGGCGCCGATGTTGACCTCAACGCGGCCCAGGTCCACGGCACGGTCGCCGGGAACGCCCACGGCGAAGACCTTACGCTCGCCGGAGGGGGTGATGACGGTGCCCACGAAGCACTTGAGGGTCTGCGAAGCTTCCAGGGTGCCGCCGCTGACCTCGGAGTGCAGTTCGTTCATGCGCTCCACCAGGGTCTCAATGGTGGCGGAATCGGGGGTGTCCAGAACGATTGCCGCCGGGGTGTCCTCGGTGATTTCGATTTCCTCGGGAACCACGGTGGTCACGGCCTCAACGTTTGCCGCGTAGCCGCCCGCCGAACGCACGAAAGTGTCCTCACCGATGGGGGTCGGGTGCAGGAACTCTTCACTGCGGGAGCCACCCATCGCGCCGGACTGTGCGGTCACAATGACAATCTCCAGACCCAGACGCTCGAAGATGCGCTGGTAGGCGGCACGGTGCGCCATGTACGCCTCGTTCAGGCCCTCATCGTCAATGTTGAAGGAGTAGGAGTCCTTCATGACGAACTCGCGGCCGCGCAGCAGACCCGCGCGGGGGCGCGCCTCATCGCGGTACTTGGTCTGAATCTGGTACAGGTAAACCGGCAGGTCCTTGTAGGAGGAGTACAGGTCCTTGACCAGCAGGGTAAACATTTCCTCGTGGGTGGGTGCCAGCAGCATGTCTGCACCCTTGCGGTCCTTGAGGCGGAAGAGGTTCTCGCCGTACTCATCCCAGCGGTTGGTTGCCTCGTAGGGTTCGCGGGGCAGCAGTGCGGGGAAGTGAACTTCCTGCGCGCCGATGGCGTCCATCTCTTCGCGGATAATGTTCTCGACCTTGCGCAGTACCTTCAGGCCCAGGGGCAGCCAGGTGTACACGCCGGGGGCTGCGCGGCGGATGTAACCGGCGCGGACCAGCAGCTTATGGCTGGCGACCTCAGCGTCTACGGGGTCCTCGCGCAGAGTGCGCACGAAGAGGTTGGAAAGGCGAAGTACCACGATTCTCCTTGAAAGGTCGATAGGTTTAGGTAGGGTGCCCACGGCTCACCGAGTAAGCCGAGAAAAAGGCACAGTCGTCTTTAATTTTATAGCGTTTTAGGGTTCGGCGTGTTTAGCGCTCAAAAATGATGGTCGAGAACTGCCCAATCTGCTCCCAACCGGTCCCCCGGTACATGGCAAGAGCGCGAGCGTTGTAGTCGTTCACGTACAGGCTCAAATGCGGGTAGCGGTGCTGCAAAATCTGCGCGGCTGCGGCAAAGAACGGCTTAGCCAGCCCGTAGCCGCGGTAGTCCGGGTGCAGCCACACGCCCTGCACCTGCGCGGCATCCAGGTTCACAATGCCCGCATCCGCTTTGAAGATGACGCGCCCATTCACGTCGGTGACAATGGCGCTGCGCTGACCGGCAATGAGCGTGCGCAGGCGCGCCGCGTAGCCGTCACCGTAGCGGGCGATCGGGTCGAATCCGACCTCCTCGGTGAACATGGCGGCTGCGGCGGGCAGAAGCTCCCCCAGGTCCGCGGATGTGGCGAGGCGCGCATACCCTGCAGGCTCTCCGGTAGAGTCGCCACCAAGAGGGCTCTGCCCCGGTTTGACGGGCTCTGGTTTGAGGGGCGCGGGCAGGTGCGCCGGCAGCTCAGGAAGCTCCGCAGTGTAGAAGCGGGCGAGGTCGTTCTCCGGCGGCAAATACAGCAGCGGCTGATTGGGGCGCTCCGACAGGACCCGCGCACGGTGATCGCAACCGTCGCGCAGGCTCGGCTGCAACATCTGCAACAGCGGCACCGGACTCTTACCGCCCCGATTCTGCTCGCACAGCTGTTGCATGCGCGTCCACAGGGGCATCACGAAGACGCTCTCACCGAACATCGAATCCAGGCAAGAACCCACCTGCAGTAGTAGCTGAGCCAGCGCGTCACGATGCGCGAGCGCCGTAGTATCCAGAGTGGGGGCATCCAGTGCTTCAGCGCCGTAAGAATCCGCATCGTGTTCAACGTGTTCAACCGCGGCATGTTCAACAGCGGCACCGCACCATCGCACCGGTACCACATTCGAACCCAACAGCAGCACACAGCACAACTGCCCATCGCGCTCACAGCCCACAAAACCCTGATAGTAGTGCAGCGGAATACGCGGGGCCCTCACTGGAAGAGGGCACGCCAAATAGTGCTCAATAGGGTACAGATTCGGGACCGGGTCACTGAACAGGACCTCCTCCAGCTCATCGCACCACCGAGCATCCAGAGCAAAAACGTGTTCCTTCACGCGATCAGGCATAGGGGAAGAATCCATCGTCGAAACAGCAGTCGAAACAGCAGCACGCCGGGCACGATCAGCCTTACGGCGGCGAGAAAAAAGAGTGAACATAACCTGTTGAGTGATAGAGAATGAGCGACAGAATTGAGTGAAAATCCGGGGACATGCGGCCCCGAAAAGGCGCCGAATCATCCGGCAACAACCGGCAGCAGCAATCACCGAGCCTGCCACCACCATAACCGGACATCACCGGAAAAACGCGGAGGCGCCCTCACCGGGGCGCCTCCGCGCACAAAAGCTAACTAGCTCACCGAAACAGCCGGGGAACCCTCGGGAACGTACTCGCCCGAAGCCTCCATCTCAGCAGCAATACGGGTTGCCTCTTCAATCAGAGTCTCAACGATCTGATCCTCAGGCACGGTCTTAATGACCTCACCCTTCACGAAAATCTGGCCCTTACCGTTACCGGACGCCACACCCAGGTCAGCCTCACGAGCCTCACCCGGACCGTTCACCACGCAACCCATCACGGCAACACGCAGCGGAACCTTCATGTGCTCCAGGCCCTTAGTCACGTTCTCAGCAAGCTCCCACACGTTCACCTGCGCACGACCACACGACGGGCACGAAACGATATCCAGCTTGCGGGGGCGAAGGTTCAGCGACTCCAGGATCTTGGTGCCCACCTTCACCTCCTCAACCGGAGGAGCAGACAGCGACACGCGAATAGTATCGCCAATACCCTGAGACAGCAGAGTACCGAACGCCACCGAGCTCTTAATAGTGCCCTGGAACGCCGGACCAGCCTCAGTCACACCCAGATGCAGGGGCCAGTCACCGCGCTCAGCCAGCTGACGGTACGCCTCCACCATCACCACAGGGTCATTGTGCTTCACAGAAATCTTGAAATCACGGAAACCGTGCTCCTCAAAGAGCGAAGCCTCCCACACAGCAGACTCAACCAGAGCCTCCGGAGTAGCCTTACCGTACTTCTCCAACAGACGCTTATCCAGCGAACCAGCATTCACACCAATACGCAGAGAAACACCGTGGTCCGAAGCCATCTGAGCGATTTCCTTCACCTGGTCATCAAACTTGCGGATATTGCCCGGGTTCACACGCACAGCACCGCAACCAGCCTGAATAGCCGCATACACGTACTTCGGCTGGAAGTGAATATCAGCAATCACCGGAATACGGGACTGCTTCGCAATAATGGGCAGAGCCTCCGCATCCTTATCAGTCGGGCACGCCACACGCACAATATCGCAACCGGCAGCGGTCAACTCAGCAATCTGCTGCAGAGTCGCACCAATGTCGTGGGTCTTAGTGGTCGTCATCGACTGCACCGAAATCGGAGATTCAGAACCAACACCGACAGAACCCACCTTAAACTGGCGGGTCTTACGACGAGGGGACAGAACCGCGGGAGCGGGCTTCGGCATACCAAGGCTGACCGACAAGGTTTTCCTCCATACATGGGTTGTGAAAGACGTACGACGCATCCTTCGTTCAACTTTTTATTGTGCCACTGACGCGAAAGAAACCACTAATACGGGTACCCTTACCGCGCGCAACAACACGCTAAAACAGAGTGATGGGCTTAACAATATCCGCCACAATCAGAATGATAGACATCACAATAAATGCGCCCGCCACCACATACGTCAACGGCAACAACTTCACCGGATCAAACGGACCCGGATCCTTACGCCCAGTCAAACGTGCAAAGAAGCGACGCACACCCTCCCAGAGCGCACCCAACACATGGCCACCATCCAGCGGCAGCAGCGGAATCAGATTAAACGCAAAAAGCATCAAATTCATATTCGCCACCAGCGAGACCAACATCGCAGCCTTCGCCTTCACATCAATACGGTCAGTAGCCGTCACCTCACCGGCAATACGGCTCACACCAACCACAGACACCGGCGACTCGGCACTACGCTCACCACCAGTCACCAAAGTCACCGTCAACTCCCACACACGCTGCGGCAACGACAACATCGACGAACCCACACGCGCAAGCGTATCGCCCACCATCGCAGGCACCTCAGTAATAGAACCAGGCACCAACTCACTCGACGGCGAAACACCCACAAAACCACCGCGAGTCGTCGCAATCGAACCATCCGCAGCACGCGCATACTGGCCCTTACCATCAGAAACCGGGCGAATCATCTCAACCGGAGTCACCGACAAATCCAGACGCTGACCATTACGCTCCACTGTCAAAGTGCTCGGGTGAGAACCCGCCGCACGAATCGCCGAAGACACAGCCTCCCACGAACCCGTCGACACACCATTCACAGCAACCACACGGTCACCCACCTGCACACCAGCAGCCTTCGCCGGCGACGGAGTGGACTTATCCGTACACTCGCCATAGCTAATCGAATCATGAGTGACATTCACGCTCGGCACGCACTCAGAGACCGCCGAAACCTTATTCGTCACCTGCGCCGTACCAAAACCACAAATCAGCACAGCAGTACACACCACACCAATCAGCAGGTTCATCGTCGGGCCGCCCAACATAATCACCATGCGCTTGAGCACCGGCAACTTATAGAACAGACGGTCCTCATCACCGGGCTTCAGACGCTCAGCATCCGCCGCACGCGCCTCCTCAGCCAAGGACGCAAACGGGCTGGTACTGCCCGAATGGCCCTCCTCATGGTGCTCCTTCACCTCAGCAGGGCTCGGCGGGTACATGCCAATCATCGAAATGTAACCGCCCAGCGGGATCGCTTTGAAACCGTACTCAGTCTCGCCGCGGCGGAAAGAGAACACGGTCTTACCGAAGCCAATCATGTACTGCGGGACGCGCACATTGAACAGCTTCGCGGGCACCAGATGCCCCACCTCGTGCAGGGCAATCGAGACGGCAATAGCGATTGCCATGAGGATAATGCCCACAGCGTACAGCAGGATTTCCACGCTTTTTCTCGTTTCGGTTCGGGGATACGAAGCTTCTAGGATACTCGCTTAGCCTGTGAAGGCGCCCTCCCCCGCCTCATGTGACGATGCAGGACGGTGTGGGTGGGTACGCTATACCCTTCCTCCGCTGGCTGGGACGGCACGCCGCATGTTTCCTCCGCGCCTACGCAGGGGCACCCGTCACCCGGACGCTCC
>ERZ772977.143-NODE-143-length-57369-cov-4.032313_pt1 | contig 57369 bp, 46 predicted proteins | sample MGYA00511131_ERZ772977 | MGnify/ENA primary metagenome ERZ772977 (study PRJEB29015, sample SAMEA2737935) | human oral metagenome | biome: human oral; feature: human-associated habitat; material: dental | place: China | collected 2151 ...
AGCCCTCTGAATCAGAGCGGCGACGACGAACAACGATGTTGTGTCGATATGTCATGTTGCTACCATACCACACTATTGGTGATCTTTCAAAATATTTTTCATATATAAATTGTGATGCGTTACAATAGTAATGATATGAGTGCCTTTAATCTCGTCTCCAAATACCAGCCGACTGGCGATCAGCCGACGGCGATTGCTCAGTTGATGGATGGTTTGGAGCAGGGCGAGCGTGAGCAGACTCTATTGGGCGTGACGGGGTCGGGCAAGACATTTACTATGGCAAATATTATTGCTCGAGCCAATGTACCGACCCTAGTTTTGGCGCATAACAAGACCTTGGCAGCGCAGCTGTTTTCTGAGTTTAAGGAGTTTTTTCCGGACAACGAAGTGCATTATTTTGTTAGCTATTTTGATTATTATCAGCCCGAAGCTTACATTGCCAGCACAGATACATATATCGAGAAAGACTCACGAATTAATGAAGAAATCGAAAAACTCCGCCATGCTGCAACCGAGGCGCTTTTAACTCGAAGTGACACAATTATTGTTTCGAGTGTGAGCTGTATTTATGGTATTGGTTCGCCGGCGAGTTATATGCAAATGGCGCTTCATATTAAGCTTGGAATGCGATATAACCGAGAGAAGTTTTTGCGACACTTGAAAGATATTCAATATGAGCGAAATGATGTAGATTTTGCACGTGGAACTTTTCGGGTTCGTGGCGATACGGTTGATATTTTTACGGCTGGCTCAGATCTGGCAGTGCGAGTGGAATTTTTCGGCGATGAAATTGACCGCTTAATTATATTGAATCCACTTACGGGCGAAATTCTAGAAAAGCCACAGTTTTTTGATATTTTTCCAAATTCACATTATGCTACGCCAAAGGAAATTATTGAGCGTGCAATTCCGCAAATTGAGAAGGAATTTTATGCACGCCATGAATATTTCGAAAAGAATAAGAAGTTTTTGGAAGCTCAACGCCTAACACAGCGCACTAAATATGATCTTGAAATGCTCCGCGAAACTGGTTTTGTTAAAGGTATCGAAAATTACACGCGCTATTTAACTGAGCGTTCAGCTGGTGAGCAGCCGGCAACTTTGCTTGATTATTTTCCTGATGATTTTTTGCTTTTAGTTGATGAATCTCATATGACTTTACCACAAGTTCGTGGAATGTTTAATGGTGACCGTGCTCGCAAAATAGTTTTAGTGGATAATGGCTTTCGTTTGCCATCTGCTCTCGATAATCGGCCGCTAACTTTCGAAGAATTCTATAAACATATCAATCAGGCGATTTACGTTTCAGCAACTCCTAGTGATTTTGAACTCGAACATTCGCCAAAACCAGCTCAGCAGGTAATTCGCCCAACAGGTTTGCTTGATCCTAAAATTGAAGTTCGAAAAATTGAAGGTCAAGTTGATGATTTGATGGAAGAAATTCGAAAGCGAATTCAGAAGAACCAGCGTGTTTTAGTAACAACTTTAACCAAGCGAATGGCTGAAGATTTGAGCGGATTTTTAGAAGAAAATGGTGTGAAAACAGCATATATTCATAGCGAAATTGACACGTTGGAGCGTGGTGATATTTTGCGTGATTTGCGCAGCGGCGTTTATGATGTTTTGGTAGGAATTAATCTTTTGCGTGAAGGGCTGGACTTGCCAGAAGTTTCATTGGTAGCAATTATGGATGCTGATAAAGAAGGTTTTTTGCGTTCAGAAAGTGCGTTGATTCAAACAATTGGGCGGGCAGCTCGGCACGAAGACGGCAATGTGATTATGTATGCTGATAAAATTACACGCTCAATGAAGATCGCAATCGATGAAACAAATCGGCGGCGAGAAATTCAACAAGAATATAATTTCAAAAATGGAATTACGCCAAAAAGTGTGGCTAGTGAGATTGGTGAAGGTTTGCGTGCGATCATTCCGCAAAAAGATAAAAAACCAAAATTGGATTTAAGGAAAATTCCTCGTGAAGAGTGGGAAAATTTGGTGCGAGATTTAACAAATCAAATGAATCTTGCTAGCGCGAATTTGCTTTTTGAGGAGGCGGCGGATTTGCGAGATCAGATTGCGGATATTCGAAAAAAGATGGTGAAATAGGAGATTCATGAAATTTATTAGCAAAAAAGACAAGAGTTTCCTTAAGATAGTTGTAGTTATTCTGTTTATTGTTTGGAATTTAATTCTTTCGACTGAAGTAATTTTTCTTCACCAAAGAATTAATAACGATATTAAGAGTTCGGGTGAAATTAATGTAAATCAAATGAATTTAATAAACGAGCTAAATCAACGAATCGAAAAACTTGAGAAAAAATAAACTTAGAGACTTCCAATTTTTGGAAGTTTTTACTTTAAAAATCTTTTGAAAAGTGGTATACTTAAGTGTATGGAAAAAATATCAAAAAACGAAGTTAAACACTTGGCGGAGCTTTCAAGTATTTCGCTAAGTGAAGAAGAAATTTCGAATCTTCAAACTGATTTGGGAAATATTGTTGAATATATCGAGCAGCTTAGCGAATTAAACACAGATGGCGTTGAACCAACTTTTTCGGTTTCGAAAAATCAAAATGTTTGGCGAGAAGATGAAATTGATGATTATGGTGTAAAACGAGATGAGCTTTTAAAGTTGGCGGGTAAAAATGTTGAAGGTAATCAGGTAAAAGTTCCAAAGGTTTTGTAGGAGAATTATGACGAATATTTTTGAAATTAGAGAACAGGTTCTATCTGGAAAGAAGACTGCAGTTGATTTTGTTAAAGAAGCTATTTCGAAGGCAAAAAATGCTGAAAAATTCAATGCTTTTACGAGCTTGACCGAAGAGCGAGCTTTAGCACGAGCGCAAGAAATTGATGATAAGATTTCAAAAGGTGAAGAAGTTGGTGAGCTTGCAGGTGTTCCTTTTGTGGCAAAGGACAATTTTTTGGTATTTGGTTCGCCTTCAACAGCTTCAAGTAAAATGTTGAAAGATTTCGAAACACCGATTCAGGCGACTGCGATTGAAAAACTTGAAAAAGCTGGTGCAATTTGTATTGGAAAATCAAACTTAGACGCTTTTGCTCATGGTGGATCGACCGAGAACTCAGCTTTTGGCGTAACTAAAAACTCAATTGATGAAACGCGGGTTGCGGGTGGCTCATCTGGTGGTTCGGCGGTAATTACTGCGCTTGACATCGTGCCTTTTACACTTGGAACCGATACTGGCGGTTCAATTCGCCAGCCAGCAAGTTTTAACGGTGTCTATGGTATAAAGCCAACTTATGGTACGGTTTCACGATTTGGTGTAGTAGCAATGGCCTCTTCAACTGATACAGTTGGTGTTTTCGCAAAAACCGCTAAAGAAAGTGACCTCGTGATGCGCATTATGGCTGGTCTTGACGCGCGTGATGCAATGACTTTGCCCGATTTTTGGCAAGAAGAACAATCTCCGAAAAAAGCAAAAATTGGAGTAGTTAAAGAATTTCTTGATGAAGGTGTTGACTCGGAAGTTCGAAAAATAACTGAAGATTATATCGAGAAAATGCGAAAAGCTGGGCACGAGATTGTGGAGGTTTCTCTACCGATGAGTAAATATTCACTCGCTATCTATTATATTATTGTTCCGGCTGAGGTCTCTTCAAACTTAGCGCGATATGATGGAATTCGCTATGGCTTACGTTCGAAATCTGCTCAAGACTTGGGTGAGGTTTTTGGTAGGTCTCGAGATGAAGGTTTTGAAGCTGAAAATAAACGCCGAATCATGATTGGTTCGTATGTTCTATCAAGTGGATTTTATGATGCTTATTATTTGAAAGCACAAAAAGCTCGTACTCTTTTGATCGACGAATTTAATAAACTTTTCGAAGAAGTTGATTTTTTGGTTGGCCCTGTTGCGCCAACCCCTGCGTTTAAAATTGGTGAAAATGCTCACGACCCAGTAAAAATGTATCTAGCTGATATCTTGAGCGTACCAGCTTCACTTGCTGGACTCCCTGCTGTTTCTGTTCCGGCTGGTAAAACTGAAAATGGTCTACCTGTCGGTGTGCAAATTATTGGAAAGATGAAATCGGACGCAAAAATTCTAGCTTTGACTGACGAATTGGAGAAAAACTAATGGATCTAGTCATTCTTTCGGTTTCTATTTTGATTTGCGCTGGTCTTTTGTTTTTCTTTATCGGAATTACAAAAACTGAAAAAATACAACTTGATAAATTAAAGTTTCAGGGTGATTGGCTAAAAATAGAAAATTCGATTAAAAAAGATGAACCTGCAACTTGGCACTTGGCTTTAATTAATGCCGATAAACTTGTTGATACGGCGATGCGGGAGCTTCAAATTTCTGGTCAAACGATGGGCGAGCGGCTGAAAAATTCGAAAGATAAATTTTCAAGCCCGAATTCAATTTGGCACGCCCACAAACTTCGAAATGTAGTCGCTCATGAGAATGACGCACAAATTAATTTCGACCAAACTCGCCGAGCAATGAATAGTTTTAAACAAGCTTTGAAAGATTTAGGAGCAATTTAATGGAAGATATTTTCAAGAAATACGAAATGACGATTGGGATTGAATGTCATGTTCAGCTAAAAACTAAAACTAAGCTTTTTAGTGGAAGTGATAACGATTCACGAGAAAAATTACCAAATGAAGCAACTTCGCCGATTGATTTTGGCTTGCCTGGAATGTTGCCAGTTTTAAATAAAGAGGCGGTCCGTCTAGCCGTACGAGCTGGAAAAGCGCTGAACGCAAAAATTGCCAATGTGAGTCGTTTTGATCGAAAACACTATTTTTATCCAGACCTACCAAAAGGTTATCAAACTTCACAGCTTTATCAGCCGATTATTGGTGAGGGTGAGATTATCGCACCACTTCCTAGCGGCGGTGAAGTAAAAGTTCGAATTGAGCATGCTCATCTCGAAGAAGATGCCGGAAAACTCACTCATTTTGGTGATCATTCTTTGGTTGATTTAAATCGCGCCGGAACTCCTCTAATCGAAATTGTGTCAATGCCTGATATTCATTCGGCTGAAGAGGCGCGCGCTTATGCTGAAGAGCTTCATAAGCGAATGGTTTTTGCAGATGTTACAAATGGTGATTTATATCAAGGGAATATGCGTTTTGATGTGAATATCTCAGCGCGAAAATTTGGTGATGAAAAGCTTGGAACGCGAACTGAAATTAAGAATTTAAATAGTTTTCGAAGTGTTGAACGAGCGGCTCAATATGAATTTGAACGCCAAGTGAGATTGCTTGAAAAAGGTGAGAAAATCAAGCAGGAAACCCGCGGTTGGCTTGATGATGAGCAAAAAACATTTTCGCAACGAAGTAAAGAAGAGGCTCAAGATTACCGATATATGCCCGATCCAGATATTCCACCGATTGTTTTGAATGATGAAGAAATTTTGAAAATGCAAGCGCAATTTCCAATTATGCCAGATTATTTTCGTGAAAAATTTAGTGTTTTCGAGCTTGATAGCTCTGTGGTTGAGTACGCCTTGAGCGATTATCGAATTGCTGAATTGCTCCTTGCAACTTGGGGTGATGGTCCTTGGGAAAAATCTCAAATTGAACTCTATAATTCTGCAGAAATCGAGGGCTACACTCTTGAAGAGCATAAAGAAAACATGAAGCGAATTTTCAACTGGTTTGCTTCAACTCCAAGCGAAGAGCTTGATTTAGAGAAACTCTATAAAGGTTATCTTGGTCCTCGTAGACTAGCTCTTCTCGCTCATTTGGTTCATGAGAAAAAAGTTAGTTCAAATGGCGGTCATCAAATTTTCTTGGCGATGTTCAATGATGAGAATTTACGATTTATGCCAGAAAAGATTGCTAAAAATATGAATCTTCTCCAAGTTTCTGATGAAGGCGAAATTGCGAAAATTGTTGATGAAGTAATGAGTGATGCGGCTTCGCAAAAAGCGATTGAGGATATTCGAAGTGGCAACGATAAAGCAATTGGCTTTTTGGTTGGTCAGATTATGAAAAAATCGCAAGGTAAGGCAAATCCGGCTTTGGCGCAAAAATTGATTCGCGAAAGGTTGTAAGTGGAAGAAAAGTTTGAATTTCAAGCTAATTTTAATGGCGATAAAAATATTTCTGGTAGTTTGATTTTTTCAGCTAGCGGGGTAGAATTCTATGAAGATTTCGCGCTGTCTCGTCCGCTTGAATTTCATTTGAATGCTACCGAAATTGCATCAATTGATTTTATTGATACTACTGACGAAGTTTATCGGCCGGGAATTTTTCGAATTCTATTTTTAGGAATGTTAGCTTTTGGTCGTCCAAAAAATTGGCAGAAAAAATCTTGTCGAATTGAGATTGAAATGCTCGATGGAAATCTTTATTATTTTACTATAAATGGATATTCTTCATTGGATATTCGAACTCAAGTAAACAAGATTGTGTCGGGATATTTTTAGATTTTTTCAAAAAACTATTGACATAAGAATTATTTTATGGTAAAATACAAAATAGATTTGAATAAAATCAAAAAATAAATAAAATAAAAAAATAAAAAGGAGAAGAATGAGCTCGGCTGCAGAAATATTAGTTGTTTTTCTTTCTATAGCTCTTGCAGTTTTCATCACGCTTGGAATTGTTACTTTTATTCTAGTAATTCGTGTAACTCGCCAAATTGGTGATGTTGCAGAAAAAATGCAAAATATAACAGCAAGTATTGATGGAATCGCACAGAATGTCGCTCAGGTGACTTCACCGATAATTATCGGAAAAACAATTTTTGACATTTTTAATAAATTTAAAACTAAGAAGGAGAAAAAATAATGAGTAAAAAATTTGGACTAGGATTGGCGGTTGGCGCTTTAGTTGGTGCAGTTGCTGGAATTTTAACTGCTCCTAAAAGTGGTGAAGAAACTCGAAAAGATTTAAAATTGAAAGCTAAAAAAGTTGCTGATGTAGCCACGCAAAAAACTGGTGAAGTTGCTGAAAACGCAGGAGAATTTGTTGAAGAAACTAAAGAAAAAGTTACTGAATTTGCCGAAGGCGCTAAAAGTAAAACTGGTGAAGTTGTAGAAAATGCAAAAAAAGAAGCTGGTAAAATTCAAAAACGTGCCCTAAATACTTTCGAAGGTGCTAAAAAAGGTTTTGAAAAGAAAGTTTAATTATAGAAAATCGCTCAATCAAATTTGAGCGATTTTTTATGTTATTAATCAATGAGTATAAAACTATTTTTACCTTTTTTAAGTAGACCTTTTTCAGTTATTTGAATATCCTCTTTGAGTTTATTACCGTTAAATGAAATTGAATTTGCTGAAATCAACCTTTTGGCCTCACCTTTACTTCTAGCAAAATTCGTTTCGATTAATATTTCGCTAACAGTTTTATCTTTTGGGGCAACAGGAATTTCATATTTTAATACTTCGATTTCAGCTTTAGTTAGATTTTCGAAAGCTTTTCCGCCAAAGAGGACTTCTGTTGCAGAAATTACATTTTTTGCAACTTCTTCTCCATGAACAATTTCTACGACATTTTTTGCCAATGCTTTTTGAGCAATTCGTAAGTGCTGATTTTCCTGATGATTTTTTTCAATTGTTTCAATTTCTTCTTTTGAAAGCGTTGTTAGAATTTTTAGATATTCGAAAACGCTTTGATCGTCTGAGTTAAGAAGGAATTGATACATTTTGAACGGTGATGTTTTTGAAGCATCGAGCCATAAAGCTCCGCCTTCTGACTTACCAAATTTTCGGCCAGTTGAACGATTAATAAGGAGAGGGGCTGTCATTGCAAAAACTTCAGCGCCTTCTTTCTTTCGAATTAAATTTACACCAGAAAGTAAATTTCCCCACTGATCACTTCCTCCAATTTGAAGTGAAACGCCGTTATTTTTGTATAAATACCAAAAATCATAACCTTGGAGAAGAGTATATGTAAATTCTGCAAAACTTAATCCACTACCATTATTTATTCTACTTTTAAAAAAATCTCGGCTTATTAGTTCCGCCATATTAAAGTTTTTACCAATATCACGTAAAAAAGGTATTAACTCTATTTTTGAAAGCCAATCCGCATTATTTACAACTTCAAAATCTTGCCCAGCAAAAAGTTTCGAAACTTGAGATTTGAGAGCCTCGGTATTTTTAGCTACTATTTCAGGCGAGAGGAGTTGACGCTCTTCAGTGTCGCGCATATCACCAATCATTCCAGTACCACCACCAATCAGAAGAACTACTTTATGACCATGATCAAGAAATCGCCTAACCATCATATAAACACTTAAATGACCAATATGAAGGCTGTCAGCGGAAGGGTCGGCGCCAAGATAGATGGTTCGCTTTTCACCATCTAAAACTTTTGAATCTTGAAAAGTGGTTTGATTCCAGAAACCACGCCATTTTAGCTCCTCTGATAACTTCATTTACTCTCCCATCATTATATTTTATTATTAACTATATTAACACAAAAAAAGCTTTTTTTCCAGTATTATAAAAATTAAAAAATCTTGAAAACCATAAGCAATTGCGGTATAATTGAGTGTAATATGGATAGAAGAAAAATACTCAATAAAGATGGGAAATCTGTTGAAAAACGAACTGCTTTTAAAAAAGTGAGTTCACTAAAAAAACAGAATAACCTAAGTTTATATACAAATTTAGCTCATCGAAGGAAAGAAAAGAAAGATTCGAAAGCTCGGGAGCGAGCAGAGTATCTTGCAAGTCTACCGAAAGACCCAGTGAAGAGATTTTTTTATCGTCTTCATCCAAAACGAGTTTTAAAGTATTGGTTTAGTAAGCGCGGTTTATTTATGGCTTTAAAAATTTCCGCAGTATTTGTTGTTGTCGCTGTGGTAGGAATCGCAGCAGCTTTCGCCTATGTTTCGAAAGATTTAAATCAAATCAAACCAGAAGAATTAGCTAAGAGAGTCCAGACTACAGTTTCGAAATACTATGATAGAAATGGTGAGCTTTTGTGGGAGGATAAGGGTTCTGGTGATTATAAGCTAGTTGTTGATAATTCTGAGATTTCAGACTATGTTAAAAAAGCAACTGTTGCTATTGAAGACCGAGATTTTTATAAGCATAAGGGTGTTGATTTGACTGCGATTATTCGTGCTTTTGTAAATAACTTTAGAGGTGGAGCAACTCAGGGTGGCTCAACCTTGACACAACAGCTTATTAAACAGGTTTATTTCTCTAATGAATCTAGCGATCGTGGACTCAGTGGAGTTCCGCGAAAAATTAAAGAGATGATTCTTGCGGTTCAAGTTGAACAAATGTATAATAAAGACCAAATTCTTTCATTATATTTGAATGAATCTCCATATGGTGGCCGTCGAAACGGAGTTGAATCTGGTGCACGAACTTATTTTGGCAAAAGTTCGAAAGATCTAACTTTGGCTGAGGCCGCATTATTAGCTTCTATCCCTAATAATCCAGCAGTTTATAATCCATATAATATAAGTTATAATAAGAGCTTGATTGAGCGCCAGCATAAGGTTTTGAATGATATGGTTTCTTGTGGATTTATTACTGAAAAAGAAGCAAAAGAAGCTAAAGAATTCGATATTCTTGCAACAATTAAGCCAGAAAAAGACCAATATACAAATATTAAGGCACCACATTTTGTTCAAGAGGTTAAAAAGAAACTTGAAGAAAAACTTGGTGTTAAGGTTGTCGGTGCTGGTGGTTTAACTGTTAAAACTACGGTTGATTTAAAGGCTCAGTCTATTGCTGAAAATGCCGTTAATGCTGGTGCTAAAACTTTGTATGTTAGTGGTGCTGATAATATTGCAATGACATCTGTTGATGTTGCAACTGGGCAAGTTATTGCTCAAGTTGGATCAGTTGATTATAATAAAGCTGGTTATGGTCAAACTAATGCTTCCACTTCATCTCTTGACCCAGGCTCAAGTATTAAACCTATTGTCGATTATGCGGCTTTGTTTAATAAGAAAGATACAGTTTATACACCAGGAACAATTTTAAAGGACGAAAATATCGATTCGCAATATTGTAACGGAACATATGGGGCTTGTCAGTTAAGGAATGCTTCGAAACAATTTTACGGTAGTGTACCAATTAGGTTTAGTCTTGGAAACTCTTTGAATATCGCAGCGGTTAAGGCGTTGAGTATTGTTGGCGTTGATGAAGGTTTGAGTGTCGCGCAACAGCTTGGTGATAAATCTTATTGTAAAAATAGTAATGCCGGTCTTTCTGCTGCAATTGGTGGTGGATGTTCGGTTCACCAGGATGAACACACAAACGCTTTTGCATCTATTGCGCGGGGTGGTGTTTATAAAGAATTAACATATTTTACCGAAGTTAAAAATTCATCAAATCAAAAGATTTTTGAGTGGAAGGATGAATCGAAGCAGGTGATTGATTCACAGGCCGCATATGAATTGACAGATATTCTTGCTGATCCAAGTGCTCGAACAACTACATTTGGTGGTCAAAGTCGAAGTTATGGATTTACGGTTCCTGGGGTTTGGACAGCTTCGAAAACTGGAACAACAGATAACGGAAAAGGCGCTGCCAAGGACTCCTGGATGATGAGTTATTCTCCTGTAGTTGCAACAGGTGTTTGGAGCGGAAACCATGATGGTCGGGCTTTGCGCTCTCCTGATAACAGCCCTGTGCGTAGAGTAATTAATGAATATATGCGCGATGTTCACCATCAAGTTTACGCTTCTAACGGTAAATGGAGATCTGGTGATAAAATTGAAAGACCATCTGGAATTCGAAACTGTACAATAAATGGTAAGAATGATATTTGCCCATCTTGGTGGGATAAAAATAAAACTGGTTCAGTCTCAAGAGAAATTGAGTTTGATAGTATTTCGAAAAAGAAAGCAACTAAATGTACACCAGAATCTACTCGAGTTAAACTAACTGTTTTTGAAACAACTGACCCGGTTTCTAAAAAGAAGACAATAACTGCGCCAGAAGGTTATGATGTAAACGAAGAAGATAATATCCATAACTGTTCAGATTCACAGCCATCTATCTCAAGTGTTTCATACTCAAGGCACGCAAATTCAAATACTTATCGAATAAATATAAATATTGCAAAGGGGAATTTTGATATAACTTCGGTAGTGGTTAAGGTTGATGGCGCAACAATTAGTAATGCTCTTCCAACTGGAAACATACTCTCAACAGATTATACGTTTAATAAAGCTAGTCAAAATATTACAGTTGAAGTTACCGACTCTGGTGGTTATAAAGTTTCCAAAAGTTATACAGGCCCTTCCACTATAGGTACGGAAAATACAACGGGTTCTTCAAACTAAAAATAAAACTACTCCTGATGGGGTAGTTTTATTATCGCCGATTTTGCATCGCATTTATAATAGATTGGATAAAGTCACCAATTCCGCCCGGAATGTTAACAAAAAAGTTAAGAATCCAAATTAATAAGAAGATTAGAACTGTTGCACCAATAGCGCTACCGAATCCAAAAGCTATTCCGCGAAAGAAATTAACTTTATAAATCGTCCAGCGACTTGGATAAATATCGTTAAAAACTTCTTCAAGCAAACCAATTTGAGCTCCGCGCGCATTGTCGTCGGCTAGTTTTTTTACAGATTTTTTTAGAATTTTATTCATCGGAATTATTTTAACATAAATATTCTAAAAACGCAAGCGCTTTGATTTTATTGAAGGATAGTGATAAAATAGATATAAAAGGAGCTGGACTAAATGAGCGAAGAATTAATAAAAGCCAAATCTAATTTATCAAAGTTAGCTTTCAAAAATTTACAAAAGTGGCTTTTAGATGAAAAATATCATGAATTTAAAGCGCAAATTTTGAATTTAATCAAAAATGAAGATTGGGATGAGCTCGAGGATGCATTTTTTAAAATTTTGGAATTTGGTACGGCTGGCCGACGCGGGAAAGTTGGTGCTGGCTCTAACCGCATTAATTTAGTTACAATTTCGGAAAGTGTACAGGCTCTCGCAAATTATTTAAAATCGCTTGATATTAATTCACCAAGTGTTGCAATTGCTTGGGATGTTCGAAATTCCTCTTGTGAGCTTTCAAAAAAATGTGCTGAAATTTTAGCCGCAAATAATATTGAAGTTTTTTATTTTGATACTCCACGCTCGACTCCGGAATTATCTTTTACAGTTCGAAATCTTAAAACTTCAGCGGGAATTGTGATTTCAGCTAGTCATAATCTGCCAGAAGATAATGGAATTAAGATCTACTGGAATGATGGCGCACAAATTTCAGCTCCACACGATAAAAAATTAATGAAAATTGCTAAAGATATTGAAGAATTTAAAACTGGCAATTTTGATGAATTTGTAAAAAACGGTAAAATTAAAATTTTGGGTGAAGAAAATGACTATTTTTATATCAAGGCTAATGCAAATTTATCTTTATCGAAAAATAGAAATGCAGAAATTATTTTTTCGCCGATTCATGGAACTGGAACGACTAATTTATTAAAAACTCTTCAGTTTGTAGGTTTTGAAAATATCATTCTTGTTGATGATCAGATGAATTTTGATGGTAATTTTTCAACACTTCAAGATAGAAAACCGAATCCGGAAAATCTTTCTGCAAATAGAATGGCGATTTTAAAATTAAGAAAAGAACAAGCAGATATTGCTCTAACTACTGACCCAGATGCTGACCGAATTTGTGTAATGAGTCTTGAAAAAAATGGAGAGGTTCGAAGTTTCTCGGGTAATCAAACTGCAATTTTAGTGGCTGATTATATTCTTTCAAAGAGGCAAAAGGATCGAAATAAATATGCTGAACTTTATTTTAGGAATCGTGACTTTATTTGCAAAAGTTTTGTAACTACTGATATGTTAAATGTTTTAGCTAAAAAATATGGTGTAAAAATTTATGATGATTTGCTGGTTGGGTTTAAATTTATTGGCAAAAAAATATCACAAAAAGAAGCGCTTGGGGAGAAATTTATTGCTGGATTTGAAGAAAGCCTTGGCGGGCTTATTGGTTCACAGACTAGAGATAAAGATGCCGCAACAATTGGATTGATAATAGCCGAGCTTGCATCGGAATTGAAGCTTAAAAATCAAACTTTGAGTGAGAAGCTTGATGAAATTTATGCTGAAAATGGATATTTTGTTGAAAAGACCGAATCTCTTGAATTCAGCGGCGCTGAAGGATTTGCAAAAATGAAAGAAATTATGCAAAAAATGCGAATTGGAAATAAAAATTTTGGTGCATTAAAAATGCGAGATTTCGAAAATTTAAGTGAGTTAGATTTTTCAACAAATAAAAAAAATAGTTTTAAAATGTTGGAAAATGGAAATGCGGTAAGTTTTATTTTTGATTCAGAAGATAGAAGAATTACGATTCGACCAAGCGGAACTGAGCCAAAAATGAAATTTTATGCTCAATGGCGTTTCGAAAATAAACAAGATTGTGTAAAGATCGAGAATATTTTAAGTGATTTTAAGGAGAAGATTTTAGATGAGTGTTAATCGATTGGTAGAAAAATTTAAGCCCGAACATTATGAATTAAAGCTTGATTTAACGCAAGCAAAAAAACGTGAATTTAATGGAATCGTTGATATTTTTGGCGAGATTAATAATGAAAAAGAAATTACGTTTCATTCGAAAGATTTAGAAATCAAAAATATTATTTCTTCTAACGACATAAAATTGAACTTTTCGAAAGCTGAAAATGATGAAATTTTAGTAAATATTGAAAAACTTAACTTTAAAAAAGGTGATAAAATCCAACTTAAAATTGAGTTTTCTGGTAAAATAACGGATGCAATGCACGGATTATATCCTTGTTACTATAAAGAAAATGGTGAGAAAAAAGAGCTTTTTGCAACTCAATTTGAAAGTCATCACGCTCGTGAGGTTTTTCCATGTATTGATGAGCCTGAAGCAAAGGCAACTTTTTCATTAGAGATTAGAGCTTTGAGCGATCTTGAAGTTTTGTCGAATACTGAAATTATCGAAAAAAATGTAAATGGCAATATTCAACAGATTAGATTTGCTAAAACGCCAAAAATGTCAACATATTTATTAGCCTTTGTATTGGGCGATTTTCAACGAGTTTCGAAAAAGACTAAAAGTGGTGTTGAAGTTTCAGTTCTGGCAACAAAAGCTCAAAAGTCTGAATTAATGGAATTTCCACTTAGTTTTGCGGTGCGGGTTTTAGAATTTTATGAAGATTTTTTTGGTCAAAAGTTCCCGCTTTCAAAATGCGACCACATTGCTTTGCCAGATTTTTCTAGTGGTGCGATGGAGAACTGGGGTTTAATTACCTATCGTGAAACTGCATTGCTCGCTGGTAAAAATTCCTCAATATCTTCAAAAAAATATGTTGCGTTAGTAATTGCGCACGAAACTTCACACCAATGGTTTGGAAACCTTGTAACAATGAAATGGTGGGATGAGCTTTGGCTAAATGAATCTTTCGCAACGATGATGGAATATTTAGCAACTGACGCTTTGGAACCAAAATGGAAAATTTGGGAAGAATTTGCAGTTAACGAAGCTGTTTTAAGTCTGCGCCGTGATGCAATTGACGGTGTTCAAGCGGTTCATGTTCCAGTTCATCATCCAGATGAAATTAGTACTATTTTTGATGGTGCAATTGTTTATGCAAAGGGTGCTCGCTTAATGAACATGCTTCGAAGATATGTTGGAAACGATGCATTTCAAAAAGGTTTGCAAATGTATTTTGATAAGTTTAAATATCAAAATACAATTGGCGATAATTTATGGGATTGTTTGAGCGAAGCTTCTGGCAAAAATGTCGCAGATTTTATGAATCCTTGGCTTTTAAAAAGTGGCTATCCGAGTGTTTTAGCTGAAGAAGATGGTGAAGAATTAAAATTATCACAAAAGCAATTTTTTATTGGTGAAGGTAAAGATAGTGGGCGAATTTGGCCAATTTTACTTGGTTCAAATCAAAATAATTTGCCTGAAATTATGGATTCAAAAGATTTAACTTGCAAGAAAAGTTCAGATTTTGTTCAGCTAAATCAAGGGAACACTGCTCATTTTATTACAAATTACAGCCAAAATATTTTCGAAAATTTGCTTGAAAAGGTTAGAAATGGTAATTTAGATACAATTTCTCGCCTTCAAATTCTTCAGGAACGTTCTTTGCTTTCACGTGGTGGTGAAATTCCAAGTGTCGAGCTGCTGCGAACTTTAGAGAGTTATGATAAAGAAACTTCTTTAACGGTTTGGGATATGATTAGTCTTTTAATCGGCGAATTGAAAATTTTTATTGATGAAGATTCTGCGAGTTCGAAAAAAATGAAAAAATTTGTTGGCAATTTAGTTCAAAATGAATTTGAAAAACTTGGATTTATTAAAAAAACTGGCGAAGATGAAGAGGATACGCAAAAACGTAGCTCAATTTTGGCTCACATGATTTATGCTGAAAATAAAAAAGCTATCTCAGGTGCTTTAGATATTTTCGAAAATTCGCCGAATATGGAAGATATTGATCCGGAAATTCGAAGCTTAATTTTAACTGTAAAGATTCGCTTTGAAGAATCTCCAGAATTAGTGCAAAAAATGCTCGAAAGTTATAAGAACACTTCAAATGTTGATTATCGAGATGATATTATGGTGGCTTTAACCTCAACTAAGAATATTCGAACTGGTAAATTACTTCTTGAAAAAATGCTTGAGAATGATATAATTCGAACGCAGGATATCTTAAGCTGGTATGTTCATTTACTCCGAAATTTGAAGACTCGAGAGCTAGCATGGAAGTGGCTACGTGAAAATTGGAAATTAATTGAGGAAAAATTTGATGGCGATAAAAGTTATAATGATTTTCCGCGATATTCAGGTGCGATTTTGCGAACCGAGAAACAGCTCCAAGAATTTAAAGAGTTTTTTGAGCCCCTAAAAAACGACCCAAGTTTAACTAGAGCGATCGAGATGGGTGAGCGAGAAATCGCCGGGCGAGTTGATTTGATTAAGCGAGACAAAACTGCTATTGATAAATTTTTACAAAATATTTAAACTTAAAACCGACCATATTCAACGGTCGGTTTTACTTTATTTTGATAAAAAGAATCTTTCGAAATTTACCATATTTTGTGGTGTGATTTCATCTGGGTTTTTATCTTCTAGATCGCTTAACTTTGCAAGAATTTTAGCTTTATCAATTTTAGAGCCTATTAGAACGAGTTCAGTTTTTGGCGTTTCATCTTCCCATTCTTCGCTGTAAATATCAATAGTTTTGCCAACCAGCTGAACTATATATTTCTGTTCGTACCCTTTCATTCCAAAGTAGCAAATTCCTTTCATTCGAAAAAGATTTTTAGGTAAATTATCAAGAAAACTTAGGAATTTTTGAGGATTTAGTGGTTTTACCGTTTCGAAAGCCAAAGATTGAAATTGGTTGTGGATGTGGTCTTTGTGATCATGCTCGTGTTCTTCATTTTTCTCTTTATTCTTTTGATCTGATTTTTGCCAAGAAAAAATTAAATCAGGATTAATTTTTGAGTTTTGACTTTCAATAATTGGTGAATTTGGGTTTAATTTTCTAATGAATTCACGGATTTCTTGAATTTTATTTTTTGAAATTAAATCGGTTTTATTTAAAACAATAATGTCGCTCGCTTTGAGACATTTTTTAAAATGTGTTGGAAAATCTTTCTTGGAATTTTCGAAATTTTGAGCGTCAATTAAATAAATATTTCCACCGAAATAAGAATATTGATTTCCAGAATATTGCAAAGTTTTAAGTAAATCGTAAGGTTCAGCAATTCCACTAGCTTCAATTATGATTGCATCAAGCAGTGAATCTTTATTTGCTAATTTCGAAAGTGGTTCGCTTAACCCGTTATCACCAATCATACAGCAAATACAGCCATTGCTAAGCTCAATTTTTTGTTCATTGATCCCATTAGAAATTAATTTACTGTCAATATTTATTATGCCAAAATCATTCACAATTGCGCCAATTTTTAGATTTGGGCTTGATTTTAAAATGTGGTTTAAAAGTGTGGTTTTGCCTGAGCCTAAAAAGCCAGAAATCATTATAACTGGAATTTTTCGATTTTTTTGTTTTTTTGCTTTAATTTCTGTTTTTGAAAAATCATCAAAAATATCTTTCGAAAAGTTTGAAATGTCAAAATCTTCACTATTCATAAAACCAGTTTAACAGATTTTTAGAAAGCCTGCAAGATTTGCATTTTTAGAGAATATATGGTATAATTTGAAAGTTGCATTTTGCAAAGAAATTTTAGAAAGATGAGGTGGAATCTTATGAAGATTTCAAAAATCGTGACGATGAAAAACTTGGATACTAGTGAAAATGAGGAAATTAAATTAGGCACGAAGGAAATTCGTGAATTTAATTTTCCGAAAAAGGACTATATTATCAATAAGGTATTTATTGATAATCTGTGGCTAAAAATTGCGCTTATTATATGGTTTTTGATTTTGATTGTTTTATTAATATTCGAAAAAATCAGTCAGAATTATGATCTTTTATCGGTATTAATATTTGCAAGCTTAACGACCATAACGATCGTTGCTAATTTCCCGATCTTTAAGCTATACTTCTTCGATGAGAAAAATCTCAACATTAAAAAAAAGCTGATAACTGGCTGGGCATGGATTCACAATAAAAAAGCTGAGTCGCATAAGAACTGCACGGAAGCGGAGAAAAGAGATTGTAGCTTTGTGAAGAAAGCTTTCAAAGAGATAAATAAATTCGCAATTAGGTTTTATTTATCTCATTTAGCTGCTGTTTTAGCTTTATTGTTTATGGTGACACTTTTGATGGCTGAAAATCAGCCAGACAAAATATCGCTTATTATTGTCGCAGGTTTATGGGTTCTTATGGAGTTTTACCTCTGGAAGATCCGTTATTTCATCAGAGTAAAAGCAAGAATGCGCTATAATGTTGCTACAAGAGTCGATAATGATAATGCATTAGAATTTTCTTTAAATGGCAATTATGTCATTGAAGAATAGGTTGAGCTCGCTCATCAAAGATTGTAAGTTTTTTTCATCTAAAGCCCTGCTAATTATGCGGGGTCTTCTTTTTTTTTGAAAATATGGTATAACATATTTTAATTCATAGTTTGCAAAAGGACTTTAGAAGCGTATTTTTATGCAAAAAAAGAGATATTTTATTAAAACCTACCTTTTTAATAATATAAAAGGGTTAGGTCTTTATCTTGCTAAAACTCGAAGGATTGCTTTTATTCTTTGTTTATCATTTTTCTTGTTTCTTTAGAATAGTTTATATATCTTTGTTTGCTGGGTAGGTATTTTACAATTGACAAAAAATGTAAAAATAGGTATAATATTTATATTCTATATATTTTTGGAGGTAACAAAAATGTTATTATATGAAGTTCTTTTTAAAGAGGAAAGTAGAAATTATTGTGAGGGCGAATTGTATCTTTACCCATTAGTTTCAGATGTTAAGATGGCTTTGGCAGCAATTAGCGGCTGTGATATTGAAGAGTTAGAGACTATTTTAACAATTGCAGAAGAATTCCATAGCAATGTTGAATATAGTGAGGAATATAATGAGGATCGAGAAAAATTAGAAAAAGTTTTGAATTTTCTGGAAAGTTTCAAGAGGCGGTTCTCTGAAGCGGTTGATAAAAGCATCCTAAATACTCCAAAGCAAACGGCATCTGCTATTGCTGGAAATATTATTAATTTAATCACGCAAGATGATCAGCTTGGATTTGAGGAATCTGTGGTAATTCTCCACTCCTTAAGACCTATTGTTGATAGGTTAGCTAGTGAGAGTGAAAGCGAAATTGAGAGTGAAATTGAGAGTGAAAGCGAGAGCGAAATTGAAAGCGAAAGTGAAAGCGAAAGGCTCATGAACAATATATATTTCACGGGGTTGAGTATCTGTGAAAGATACAATACCTATGGTATAAATTTTGCGATTACTATCAGTAGCAATGACAATTGGTCTATTGACCAATTTATAAGAGGATGTAATCCTAATCTTAATAAGATAATCTGTCGCGGTCTTTCTTCAATTTTGCGTTCGAAGACAGAAATAAAAAAACTTGACGGTAAATTAAAAAAAAGATTTAAAAATAGCCTACAAAGCTCTTATCGAAAAAGGCTATAAGTTCAGCCTAATTGAGAGATGCCGTGTTTCACTTTTCTAATTTAGGGCCCACCCTCGGGCTCTTTTTTATTTGACTTTAAACTTGAAATTTGATAAAATAAGAATACTAAAATATTACTTGTTCGAAGAATCCGACCTAAAAATAACTTTTCGAACGCTTTAATTTAAGGAGAAAAATGACTGATAATTTTAATGAGAAGCAGGCTCGAAAGCGTGCTAACTTGCAGAAAAAAGCTCAAGATTTGCAAAAAAATCGAGATAAATATGTTGGGAATGCTAAAAATGAAAGTAATGAGAAGAATGCAAAAATCACTCAAAAAGCTAAGAATATTTCAAAGCAAACTCGAGTTCAAAAATCTGACGCTAAAAAGGTAAATTTGCCAACAACAACGCGTCGTGGTGCGGTTGTGCGAGCTCAACGAATGATTTCGAATGATATCAATATGCGCGCAACTCAGCACATTGTTAATATTCCTGTTAATAAATCGCTTTTTAACGGTTTTAATGGCGAGCAGCTAACAGCTTCAAAATTGAAAAAACTTCGCCCAGAAAAGGATAGTGTGCGAGTAATTCCGCTCGGTGGCTTGGGTGAATTTGGAATTGGTAAAAATATGTTCGCAATTGAATATATGGATGAAATTTTAGTGATTGACATGGGTTCGATTTTTCCGAATGAAGACTACCCTGGTGTAAATTTCATGACGCCGGATATCACTTACCTAAAAGATAATATGCATAAAGTTAAGGCTGTTGCATTTACACACGCTCACCTTGATCATATTGGTGCTGTCCGCCAGCTTTTACCTGAATTTGGAAATAATATTCCAATTTATGCAACCGATTTCACGATTGGAATGATTAAACGCCAGATGGAAGAGGCGGTTGTCGAAGTTTCGCCAAATTATCAAATTGTTGACCCATTCAAACATGAGCAAATTAGAATTTCGAAATATATGACACTTGAATTTGTGCATGTTTTACACTCGATTCCTGGCTGTGTGGCAATGGTTATTCGTACGCCAAATGGGAATATTGTTCATATGGGTGACTGGCGTTTCGAAAACGATCCAGTTGATACTCAATTCGATCTCCCACGGCTTGCTGAAATTGCGCAAACCGAAGGTGTTGATCTATTGATGAACGAAAGTACTAATATTGATACACCAGGAACACACCCACACAGTGAGTATTCTATTGGTGAAAGTGTTGGCGAAGTGATGACGGCGTATCCACATGCACGATTAATTTTTTCTTGTTTTTCAAGCCAGATTTACCGCCTGCAATTAATTTTAGATGAAGCAGTAAAACATGATCGCAAGGTTGCGTTTGCTGGATTTTCAATGATTAATGCGATTGAAATTGCTTTAAGATCACGAAAAATTAAAGTTCCGAAAGATGTTATTGTAAAAATGGAAGATATCGTGAAGCTTGATGATTCGAAAGTTACGATCGTTTGCACTGGCTCACAGGGTGAATTAAACGCTGTTCTAAACCGAATGGCAACTGGCGCTCACCGATTTGTTAAAATTAAAGCAACAGATGTTGTGGTATTTTCTTCAAGTCCGATCCCAGGAAATGAGCCTCGTGTAGCTTCGACTGTTGATGGGCTCTTGCGGGAAGGTGCCGGCGTAATTCAGCACGGTCGCGGTCATTATCACGGCATTGGCCCACTCCATCTTTCAGGGCATGCTTACTACGATGACCACGTTCGATTGGTGGAAACTATTCGCCCAAGAAATTACCTCCCAGTTCATGGTGAATTTTATATGCTCCAACATAATGCTGAAATGGCGCAGAAAGTTCTTGGATTAAAACGAGAAGAAATTCTTGTTGCTGACAGCGGTGATATTATCGAGCTTACAAAAGAAAAGAAAATTAAAAAAGGTGGTCGTGTTCATGTTGGTTCAATTCTTTATGATAACACTGGAAATACGGTTCATGATGCTGTTGTGAAAGACCGATTGCATATTTCAACTGAAGGTATTTTCATTATCGTGCTAACAATTAGCAAGAAAACTGGCAGACTTCTTAAAACGCCGGATGTAATTTCGCGTGGATTTGTTTATCTAAAAGATAGCGAAGAATTGATTGGTAAAATTCGTCATTATTTGCGGATTAAAATCGACCGCGAAGTTGAACGAAAAGTTGAAATTGCTGACATGAAACAAGAAATCAAAGATGATATTTCGCACCTATTGTTTGATTCGACTGGTCATACGCCAATTGTTATTCCAGTAGTAAATAAAGTTTAATCTGTTTCGAAAATCGCTCAAAACGGGCGATTTTTTATTATTAACTAATTTTATCTGGTGCAACTATTATATAAATAAAACCACTTAAACAGGGGCGAATAATTAGATGTTTTTTTTGAAAATTGAAAAAAACTCCAAAAGATGCTAAAATTTAGTAATGAATTTAAATTCTTCATTAGGTTTGGTAAAAGGCGTTGGTGAAAAAACGCTCGAGAAACTAGAAAGTGTTAATTTGCGAACCATTGGTGATATTTTGGAGTTTTTCCCACGAAAATATGAGGATTTTGCAAGTTTAACTAGTTTAAGTGAGATTAAACCAGGGAAGGTTCTTTTTAAAGCTTATGCCGAAAAAGTTTCGATGCGTCGAGCTCGGCGTGGAATGACAATAACCGAGGCAATTTTAACTGACGGGAAAGATAAAATTAAAGCAATTTGGTTTAATCAGCCATACCGCGTAAAACAGCTTCAAGATGAAGAAGAATTTTTCTTTTCGGGAAAATATGAATTTAATTATAATCGCTATCAAATTACGAATCCAAGTTTAATGAAGCGCGAAGAATTGCCAAAAAATCAAAATTTTTCAGGTAAAGATGGAGAAATTGTACCGATTTACCCGCAAAAAAAAGGTTTAAAAACTGAAGCAATTCGAAAAATTTTAACAGAATTAAAACCAATGATGAAGATTCTGCCTGAAACTTTGCCTGAAATTATTGTTCGAAAAGAAGAACTAATTTCACGCGCACAAGCAATTGAATGGGTGCATTTTCCTGGTTCGGCAGAAGAATTTAATCTAGCACTTGAACGGCTTGCTTTTGATGAAATTTTTGAGCTAATTTTGGCTGCAAAATTAAATAAAATTGAAAATGAGCAACTTCGTGGATACAATATCAAGCCAAAAATCCAAGATGTGAAGCAATTTGTTGAAAAGCTACCTTTTGATTTGACGCAATCGCAAAGGCTTTCTTCTTGGGAGATTATGCAAAATATGAGTCAGGATTTTCCGATGAACCGGCTTTTGCAAGGCGATGTTGGTTCCGGAAAGACAACCGTGGCGGCAATTGCGGCATTAAATGCGGTAAAAAATGGTTATCAAGTGGCAGTTTTTGCGCCAACTGAAATTCTTGCACAGCAATTAGCTGAAAATTTTTCAAAAACTTTGGCTTGGTGTGGTATTTCGATTGGCTTTCTTTCAGGAAAGGTAAAAGGAAAGGCTCGTAAAACACTTTTCGAAAATCTAAAAAATGGTAATCTTGATATTTTAGTCGGTACGAGTGCGATCATTCAAGAAAAAGTGGAATTTTCGAATCTTGGTTTAGTGATTATTGACGAGCAACACCGTTTTGGTGTTGCTCAAAGGCAAAAAATTCTTGAAAAATCTCACCAAAAAATGCCACATTTACTTGCAATGACTGCTACGCCAATTCCAAGGTCGCTGCAATTAACGCTTTTTGGTGATTTGAGTATCTCCATATTGAAAGAAAAGCCTAAAGGGAGAAAGCCGGTTCAAACTGAAATCATCTCACCAGCTTCTCGTGCGCCGATGAATGCAAGGATTAGAGCTGAGGTTTTGAATGGACGGCAAGTTTTTGTAATTGTTCCGGCAATTCAAGAAGGAAAAAACGAGGAAATTAAAAGTGTTGAGGCAGAATTTAAACGATTAAAGCGTGATTTTAAGGAATTTAGAATTTTACAGCTTCATGGTAAAAAGAAGTCGGAAGAAAAAGAGCAAATAATGGCAGATTTTTTGGCAAAAAAAGCTGATATTCTGCTTTCAACTACCGTTATTGAAGTTGGAATTAACGTTCCGAATGCGAGTGTAATTGTTATTGAGAACGCGGATCGTTTTGGTTTAGCACAGCTTCATCAGCTTCGTGGGCGAGTTGGTCGTGGTGGTGGTGATGCTTTTTGTTATCTTGTAATGAGCTCAAATGCAAAACCGCCACAGAGGCTCCAAGAAATTTCGAAAACCAATGATGGATTTATTTTGGCGGAAAAGGATTTAGAACTTCGTGGTGCTGGTGAAATTTACGGCAAGGCACAAAGTGGCGAAATTAATCTGGAATTCGCAAGTATCGGTGACACAAAAATGATTTCGCGAGTACAATCTGCGGTGGATTTTTTGTTCGAAAATCAAAAAGATTGGCAAGAATATTTGATAGAAAAGCCAAAATCACTTGAAAAATACCAAAGATTAACTTTATTAAATTAGAAGCTTGACGAAAAAAATAAATTGTGCTAAAATTGAAAGGTAGTCGGCCACCAGGTCGGCATTTTTCATAAGAAATTATTTCGAAAGGATAAAATGGAAGATTTAAATATTAAACAAATGATGTTAGCGGCAAAAACAATTGCGGCTGAAAAAAATTTACCAGAAGAAAAAGTTTTAGAAGTTATTGAAATGGCAATTGCGGCTGCTTGGCGACGCGAAAACGGAAATCGCGACCAAAATGTTCGAGCAGAACTAAACACTCAAACCGGTGATGCTGAAGTTTTTGTTCAATATGAAGTTGTTGATGGCGAAGAAGCTTATAATATTAACAACGAGATTTCTCTTGAAGATGCAAAAAAACTTGATGCAAATGCTGAAATTGGCGAAATTGTTGAAGAGAAATTCCCAGTTGAAACTTTTGGTCGTGTGGCCGCCCAAACTGCTAAGCAGGTTGTTTTGCAACGACTCCGTGAAGCTGAACGTGAGATTATTCTTGAAGAATTTGAAGATAAAGTTGGCACTATCGTAAGTGGTTCGGTTTCAAAAATTGACCAACGATTTGTGAGAATCGATTTAGGAAAAGCGAATGGAGTTATGCCACTCCGCGAACAAATTAATGGCGAATATTTTAGTGTTGGTCAACGGATTAAAGTTCTTATTAAAGAAATTGAACGAGATGGTCGTGCGCCAGAATTGATTCTTTCACGTGCTGATGCGAAATTTGTTGAAATTCTTTTCGAACAAGAAGTGCCAGAACTAGAAACTGGAATGGTTGAAATTGTGGCTATTGCTCGTGAGGCTGGTCGCCGAACCAAGATGGCGGTTCGTTCAATTATGAACGGTGTTGATCCAGTTGGAACTTTCGTTGGTAGTCGCGGTGTGCGAGTTCAATCTGTTATGAATGAAATTGGTGAACGTGAAAAAATTGATATTGTAACTTGGAGCGAAAACCCAAGCGAATTTATCCGTGAGGCATTAAGTCCTGCAGAAGTTGTTGAAGTTCAAATTAAAGAAACTGGTGAAAACGAACGCAAACGAGCAACTGTGCTTGTGAGTGAAGATCAGCAAAGTATTGCAATTGGTCGCGCTGGGCAGAATGTTCGCCTTGCAAGTCGACTAACTGGTTTTGAGCTCGATATTGAACTTGCTAAATCTACCGAAAAAAAACCACGCGGAAATGTTGAAGACGGCTTGTTTAGCGCTTTAAATGAAGCGACTGAAAGCGAAGTTGTTGAAAACCTTGATGGTGATGAAAACGACCGCGAGAAATTCGGTGGAGAAGAACAATAAACACTTTAAGGGCTAGCAGGGTTGACTGCTAGCTTTTCTCGTGTTATAATTATTACATTGGCTTTGGGCAACCAAAGTACTTTAAGGAGGAAATGTAAAATGAAAAATGTCAAAGTGATATTCCCTTGCGCTGGTAATGGCACTAGAGATTTACCATTCTCGGCTTTTATTCCGAAGGAGCTGATACCAGTTCCGGCGGATGGTGGATATGTAAAATCCGCCGTCCATGAATTAGTGGATAAGGTTATTGAAGCTGGAGTACCTTTTGAGAATATTTTCTTGGTAGTATCTCAAGATAAATATGATCTATTTAAGAAGGTATTTAGTGACCGCTATGGAGGGTTAATTAAAGAACTCTATAGTAAAGGAAAGAATGACTTTGCTAGAATTGTGGAGAAAATACCTATATTTTCGGAAGATCAGCTGATTATTCAAGAGGGTGTATATGGAAATGCAACACCTCTTTACGCTGCCAGGAAGGTGGTCCATAAGGATGACTATATCCTTTATCTTTACCCGGATGATCTTTTTCTTACTGACAAAGAGAGTGATATCCAGCAGATGTTGGCGGCTCATCAGAAATACGGTGGAGGCATATTTGCCGCTAAGCGAGTACTTAGCGATGACGAATATGACAAATACGGATTCGTGGATGGTGAATTGGTCCATGGTAGTGGCGGAAAAATTATGGAAGTTAAGACCGTAATTGAAAAGCCAGGCAAAGAGAAAGCTCCTTCTGACTTTGCGAGTGTCAGTGGGTATTTGTTTGTGCCGGGTACTATTGATCGAATTGAAGCGGCTCATGCCGAATTTGTACATGGGCGACAGTCTGGCGAATTCATGCTCCAGCCAATTATTCAGGTTGGTATTGACGAGGGTGATCAGTATCATGCCATAAAGATTGACGGTGATTATCATGACACCGGCAATTACGCTGACTATGCTAATTTATGGTCGGCAGTCGCTAAATAGCACAAAAAATACACTCAGCCAGTAGCTGGGTGTTTTTTATAGAATATGCGTGGTTATAATTATTTAAGTGTAAGACAAAAACTTTGTTTGTATGGGTTGAAGCGATATTATAACTTTTGTTAAATCCCTTCGTGCTGAAGAAGCCAGCTTTTACGGTTTTGTCCTCCGTTATAACCACCAAAATCCATATCTTTCGTAAGAACTCGATGGCACGGAACAATTATGGAAAGCTTATTCGCGTTCAGAGCGTTGCCAACCGCACGAACGGCGTTAGGATTTTCAATTTTTTCGGCAATTTCAGAATATGTTGAGGTTGAACCGGAGCGAATATTCTGAAGCTCCTCCCAAACCTGTTTTTGAAAATCTGTTCCAATCATTTCGATTGGTGTTTTAAAACCTGCAAAAGGGTGTTTAAAATAATCTTCAAGTTCAATGCGTATCTGTTTAATTGGTAGATTTTCGCCTTCTTCAATATTTTCAACTTCAAAAAACTCTTTAATTTGAGCTAAATCTTTTTCGAAATTTTCATTATCTTGAAATTCCAAAAAAACCAAAGCATCGTCGTGAGCGATTGCCGTCATTTCGCCAAGTGGCGTTTGAAATTTAGAAAGTTTTAGTTCACGCATTTTAATATGACAATTATATATAAAAAAGCCTAAAAAGTCAAATAAAATAAGAAATTATTAGCACTCATATTGTAAGAGTGCTAAAAGTATGATAAAATAGAGTTATGATACCTGAAGACTTTCAAGAAATTATTTCGCGAATGAGTGAAAATTCGCACAAAAGTTTGGAGCGAGCAGAATTTTTCTCTCGTAAATTTAAAACTGGCTACATTGGAATTGAACATATTTTGTTAGGAATTTTAGCAAATCGCGAATCTTCGGCGGCAACTTTAGCATATGAATACGGCTTAAAATTTGAAGATTTATATGATTTTTTTGTTGAAAATCCGCCAATTTCGAAAAGTATGCCAGATTTTGCAGATCCAAATGTGCGAGCTTTAACCGACCGTGCAGTTTTTGCATTAAAAATGGCGAGTTTAATTTCTGGTGACGATAATGAAATTGGCACAAAAAACCTGCTTTTCTCAATTTTAAAGCAAAAAGATTTAAAATTACAGGTTGTGCTTCGGCAAACTGGAGCTGATATTGAGGGATTAGTAAATGCTTTTGATATTTTATTTTCGAACGAAAATTCAGCTGAGAGAATTGATGAAATTGAGCAAAAAAGCTTTCGAAAGAATTCAGAGAAGCAACAATCCAGCCGTGAAATTGCAATTTTGAAGAAATTTGGTGAAGATTTGACAGAAAAAGCTAAAAATGGCGAACTTGATCCAGTAATTGGGCGTGAAACTGAAGTCCAGAGATTAATTACGGTTCTGCTTCGTCGCACGAAATCAAACCCAGTTTTGATTGGTGAGGCTGGAGTTGGAAAAACCGCTGTAGTTGAACTTCTTGCTCAAAAAATTTCGAAAGAACAAGTCCCACCACAACTAATTGGAAAGCGAATTTTTGAAATTGATTTAGCTGGAATGTTGGCTGGTACGAAATTTCGTGGTCAATTTGAAGAGCGGCTAAAAAATGTAATTAAAGCGCTTGAAAAACATCAAGAAATAATTGCATTTATTGATGAAATTCATCTTTTAGCAGGAACTGGCTCGGCGGAAGGCGCAATGGATGCGGCGAATATTTTAAAGCCAGCGCTCGCTCGTGGAAAAATTAAACTAATCGGTGCCACAACTTTTGATGAATTTAAAAAATCGATTGAGAAAGATTCTGCATTGAATCGGCGTTTTCAATCTGTTCAGGTTGAAGAACCAAGCTTGAATGAAACGATTGATATTTTAAAAGGTTTGCGAGAAAAATATGAAAAATATCATAATATGGAAGTTTCTGATGAAGTTTTGGGTGAAATCGTTGATATGAGCGCAAGGTATATTTTTGACCGCCAAATGCCAGACAAAGCTATTGATATTTTAGATGAGGCTGGTGCGCTAGCTGCGAGCGAGAAGGTGTCGAAACCGAATAAAATTTTAGAATTCTCGCGTGAGATTGAAAAATTAAATGAAAAGCAAATTTGGGCGGCAGAAAATGAAGATTTCGAAGGCGCAGCTCTCTATAAAACGCGAATTTCACAACTTAGAAAAAAACTTAGTGAAGAAGAGCAAAAAGCAAAAAGTTTGAAAAAAATTATTTTAACGAGTGATTATGTGGCACGAGCGATTTCTTTAAAAACGAATATTCCGGTTCAAAAAATTTCAAAAAATCAGGCAAAAATTCTACAAAATCTTGAAAAACATCTTTCGAAAAAGGTGATTGGCCAAAGTGAGGCGATTGAGAAAATTTCGAAAGCAATCCGCCGTAATAAATCTGGGATTTCAGATGAAAATCGTCCAATTGGTTCGTTTATCTTTCTTGGCCCGACTGGTGTTGGAAAAACCGAACTTTCACGCCAGCTTGCAAACGAGGTCTTTGGCGGTTCGAAATCTTTAATTAAAATTGATATGAGTGAATTTGGCGAAAAACATAAAACTTCGCAACTTTTGGGTGCGCCAGCTGGTTATGTTGGCTATGGTGAAGGCGGAACTTTAACAGAGAAAATTCGCCGTCAGCCATATTCCGTAGTGCTTTTTGATGAAATTGAAAAAGCTCACCCAGATACTTTCAATCTACTTTTGCAACTCTTAGAAGATGGTGAGTTAACAGATTCGCAAGGTAGAAAAGTTTCGTTTAAAAATACTGTTGTAATTTTAACAAGTAATCTTGGCGCAAGCGAAATGATGAATGAAAAATCGCTCGGGTTTGAGGCGGAAAGTTCTTCAAAAAAGAATCATTCAAAAAATGAAAAATTTGCTCGAAAGGCTCTTGAAAAAGTTCTAAAACCTGAGCTTTTAAATCGATTTGATGGAATTATTACATTTCAATCACTTTCAAAAACTGAAATTGGCAAGATTTTTGATATTCTTTTATCTGACTTAAATAATCGATTGCTTCGAAAAGGTTTGAATTTGAAAGTTCGAAAATCAGCGAAGGATTTTATTATTGAAAAGGGCTATGATGCTAAAAATGGGGCAAGGCCGCTTAGGCGCGCAATTGAGGATTTGCTTGAGCACAAATTAGCCGAGGAAATTTTGGTAAAAAATCCATCAAAAGGAACGCAATTTGTGGCGAGTGCGAAAAATGGTGAAATTATAATTGAAGTTTCGAAAGATTAAGGAGTGAAAATGCGAAAAACAGAGAATTATTTAGTTCCAACGGTTGTTGAAGAGACTAATAGAGGTGAGCGAGCGTTTGATATTTATTCGCGGCTTTTAAAAGAACGAGTTATTTTTTTGGGTGAAGATGTGAATTCACACACGGCTAATGTTGTGGTGGCACAACTTCTTCATTTGGCTTTCGAAAATCCAGATGAAGATATTAAACTTTACATTAATAGCCCTGGCGGAAGTATTTATGATGGTTTGGCGATTTATGACACGATTAAATTTATCAAACCAGATGTACAAACAATTGGGATTGGTTTGCAAGCTTCGATGGGGGCATTTTTGCTGGCGGCTGGAACAAAAGGTAAGCGTGCAATTTTACCGAATTCTCGAGTAATGATTCATCAGCCATCAAGTGGTACGCGCGGAAAAGTTACAGATCAAGAAATTGACCTAAAAGAAAGCTTATTGCTTAAAGAAAAACTTGCACAAATTTTGGCCGAAAATAGTGGTCAGAATTTAGATAAGCTCAAAAATGATATGGAGCGAGACTATTGGATGAGCGCTGAGGAGGCTGTAAAATACGGCTTAGCTGATAAAATAATCCAGCAAGAAAAATAGCCTCACAAACGAGACTATTAGTAATTATATCCGTCAATTGGCTTAACTTTTTCGCCAATGGCGGATTTTTTGAGGCGGTTGAATTCGCTCTTAGAAACTGGCACTGGCCAGATCTCTTGTGAATTTTTTTCACCTTTTGGGATTCGAATAGCCAAAACGTAATATTTATCATTTGGCAATAATAGATCGTCGCCAGAGCTATAAGATGTTTTTGCACGATTGTATCCAATTTCTTTGATGAATACAAACTTTGAATTTTCGCCACGAGCTTGCCAAGATGAAACTTCAATTTCTTTTCCATCTTCGTCTGTAATTTTTATTACAGGATTGATCCGAAACTTCGATGAGATTGAGAAATAAGCTTTCTCAACTTGATTACCATTTTTATCGACAAAAGTTAATCCTTTTGCCTCTATCGACTCTTCGAAATAATTATCTCGAACAGTTTGAAAATTGTTCCATTTTTCTTTCAAAAAATCCTTACCTTTTTCAAAAAACGTGTCAGTAGTGTTTGAAATCTTTGCTGCTTCTGGCAGGAAATCTTGCGCAAAAGCCTTGTTTGAGGTAAGAATAAAAATTGAAGCGATAAAAATCACAGAAAAAACGAAGATTTTATTTATAATTTTCTTCATTTTAAGCTCCTTCTAACGCACTCAGAAAAACATTAAAATAGTTTAAAGGTGCGTAAATAATTTAATAGATTATATAATAGTATAAAAACATTAAAAAATCAAGGTGTTGACCTTTTTACTGAAAAGGCGTAAAATATATAAGCCTTGGGTAAAAAATATTTTTTGGAGGTGGTTTGTATGACCGCGAAAGATTTATTTGAACAAGTTCGAAAAACTGTTATTCATCATGAAAAGCCAAAAAGTGAACTTATTGGCGCAGATGAAAACAGAGCACTTTTAGCCGGTGAAAAAGCGAAGCTGCAGCAATTGAATTACGCTTCGCAAATCAACCATTAATTTTTTAACCGCTTAAGTAGCGGTTTTTTATTGATTTTTTTTGAAAAATATGTTAAAATGAACGATAAGAAGTAGTGTGCTTGCGGAGAAATTTACTTCGAAATTGATGGCAAAATTTCGAAAGTCGCAGGCGGAGAATCTTCGGGCCGATTCTAATAACACTTTAAATGCGAGGAGAAAAATGGCAAAAAAGCACTTTAATGCTGCAGGACGAGCGTTCTTTTCGAAAGAAGACGCTATTCTTGAAACCCCAGATTTAATCGCTCACCAAAAAGAATCTTGGAAAGATTTTGTTGATAACGGTTTGAGCGAAATTTTCGAAGAGATTAACCCAATTGACGACTATACTGGTCAAAAATTAGCTCTACGATTTAAGAGCTATGAATTTCAAGCTCCAAAAACAACAAAAGATTTTGCGAAAGAAAATAATTTAACTTTTGAAGCTCCGCTACATGTTCAAGTTGAGCTTACAAATAAAGTTACTGGTGAAGTTAAAGAACAAGAAATTTACCTTGGTGACTACCCTTGGATGACAAACCAAGGAACTTTCATCATTAACGGAACTGAACGTGTTATTGTTTCGCAGTTGATTCGTTCTGAAGGTGTTTATTTTAATGCTGAAACCGGAAGTGATGGAAAAAAATATTATGGCGCAAAATTGATTCCAGTTCGTGGCGCTTGGTTAGAGTTTGAAACCGATCCTAAAACTGGTGTGATTTACGTGAAAATTGACCGTCGCCGAAAACTTCCAGTAACAACTTTCTTGCGTGCACTTGGTCGAATGACTAACGCTGAAATGCGAGAGATTTTTGCTGATGTTGATAACGGAGATGTTAAGTTTATTCAATCAACTCTCGAAAAAGATCAATCAGCTGGCCCAAATGAAGCTTTGATTGAGGTTTACCGCCGCCTTCGCCCAGGAGATTTAGCAACTATTGAAAATGCCCGAAATATGATTGAACGAATGTTCTTCGACTTTAAGAGGTTTGATTATGGTCGCGTTGGTCGATACAAAATTAACAAACGCTTGAAGCTTGAAACATCAAACACAACTGAAAATCGTTCTTTCCAAATGGAAGATCTTTTCGAAATTATTAAAGAAGTTATTCGCTTGAATAATTCGCAGGGTGAAGTTGATGATATCGATAGTCTTGATAATCGACGAGTTAAATTGGTTGGTGAGCTTGTTGCGCGGCAATTCCGTGTTGGTATGCTTCGAATGCAACGAAATGCAATGGACCGAATGTCGATGACTGACATTGAAACTGTAACTCCTGGCCAATTAGTGAATGCTCGCCCAGTTGTTGCTGCAGTGCGTGAATTTTTTGCTGGATCACAGCTTGCTCAGGTTATGGATGAAACTAACCCACTTTCAGAACTTTCTCACAAGCGCCGTTTGAGTTCAATGGGCCCTGGAGGTGTGACTCGTGACCGTGCTGGTCTTGAAGTTCGTGACAGCCACCCAACTCATTATGGCCGAATTTGTCTTGTTGAAACTCCAGAAGGTGGAAACGTTGGACTCGTAACAAACCTCGCAACTTTTGCCCGAATTAACGAATATGGCTTTATTGAAGCTCCGTATCTTCGGGTTAAAGACGGAAGAGTTACTGACGAAGTTGTTTATCTTGACGCCGATCATGAGATGCACGAAATTATTGCTGATGCTGGTTCAAAATTAAACGAAGATGGAAGCTTTGCTGAATCTCAGGTTTCTGCTCGAAAGAACTTAATTCCTTCACAGGTGAGTTCAAGCGAAGTAACATTCATGGACGCTGTTCACAGGCAGGTTCTTGGTGCGGCAGCGTCGCTTATTCCTTTTGCTGAACGTGATCGAATTGACCGTGCTTTAACTGGTTCAGCCATGCAGAAGCAGGCCGTTCCACTTCTTTGGAATGAAGCCCCAACTGTTGGAACTGGTGTTGAAGCTGATATTGCGCGAAACTTAAGTCAAATTATTGTTGCTGAAGATGATGGTGAAGTTATTCGTGCTGATTCTGTTGCTGTTGAGGTTAAATATGCATCTGGCACAGTAAAATACGAACTAAAACATTTCGAAAAAACTGCTGACGACCGATGTTATAATCAAAAAGTTGTAGTTTCTCGTGGTCAAAAAGTTAAAAAAGGTGATATTTTGGCGGAAGGTGCAAGTATTAAGGATGGAGAAATTGCTCTTGGCCGTGACCTCCGTGTGGCATTTATGTCTTGGGGTGGATTCAACATGGACGACGCTGTGATTATTTCTGACCGTCTTGTTAAAACCGATATGCTAACAAATATCAATATCAAAGATTATATGGTTGAAGTTCGTGAAACTAAGCTTGGTCCAGAAGTTGTTACTCGTGATATTCCAAATGCTAGCGAATATAGTTTGCGACATTTGGATGAAGATGGAATTGTTCAAATTGGTTCAGAGGTGAAACCTGGCGATGTGCTTGTTGGAAAAATTACTCCAAAAGGTGAACAAGAACTTTCGAGCGAAGAACGACTTTTGCGTGCAATCTTTGGTGAAAAAGCGAAAGATGTTCGTGATACTTCTCAAAGAATGAAAAATACTGGTTCTGGAAAAGTTATTGGTGTAAAAATCTTTTCGAAAGAAAATGGTCATGAAATGCGTGCTGGCGTGCTTAAACAAATTCAGATTTTTGTAGCTGAAGCTCGCAAAATTATGGTTGGAGACAAAATGGCTGGACGACACGGAAATAAAGGTGTTGTTGCAAAAATTTTGCCAGAAGCTGATATGCCATTTATGGAAGATGGAACTCCGATTGATGTAATTCTTTCGCCGCTTGGTGTACCTTCACGTATGAACCTTGGTCAGCTTTTCGAAGTTCACCTTGGAATGGCTGCAAAAACTCAAGGCTACCGAGTTGCAACTCCTTCATATGACGGTGTTGATGCTAAAACTTTGAGTGATGAACTTGAAGCCGCAGGCGTTCCTCGAGACGGAAAAGTTCAGTTATTTGATGGTCAAACTGGTGAACCATTCGAACAGCGAACAACTGTTGGATTTATGCATATGATTAAGCTTCACCACTTGGTCGCCGATAAAATCCACGCTCGTTCAACTGGCCCTTACACAATGGTTACTCAACAGCCTTTGGGTGGTAAAGCTCAAAATGGTGGTCAGCGATTTGGAGAGATGGAAGTTTGGGCTTTGGAAGCCTACGGTGCTGCCAACATGCTTCAAGAAATGCTTACAATTAAGTCTGACGATGTTGTTGGCCGCTCGAAAGCTTACGAAAGTATCATTAAAAATAATGAGATTGTTGGTCCAAAATTACCAGAATCATTCAATGTGCTTGTGAAAGAATTGCAAGGTCTTGGATTGCGCGTTGATTTGCTTGATCAACATGCTTCAAGCATTGACGCTGATGAACTTCTTGCGGAACGAAATAAAGACGCAGAGAGTTCAACAATCGAAGAAGATGAAAATTTCGAAACTGTTCGAGATGAATCTGACGGTGAATTTGAAGACAATATGAACATTCAAGATATTGATGAAATTGAAGAAATTAAGGAGGAAGCGTAAATGGCGAAAGTGGTGAATTCAAACCAGATTGCTGATTTCGATGCAGTTCGCCTCGCGGTTGCTAGCGCAGAAGATATTTTGAGCTGGTCTTACGGCGAAGTAACTAAGCCAGAAACTATTAACTATCGAACTCAAAAACCTGAGCGTGATGGTTTGTTTTGTGAAAAAATCTTTGGGCCAACTAAAGATATCAACCCTTATGATAATAAACTAAAGGGTGTTCGTTCTCGTGAAGCTGCCGTTGATAAAAACGGTGAGTTAGTAACAAAATCGATCGTTCGCCGTGAACGAATGGGCCATATTTCTTTGGCAGCTCCAATCGCGCATATTTGGTTTATGCGTGGAGCTCCAAGTGCAATGAGCCTTCTTCTTGGAATGACGGTTAAAAATATCGAACGTGTTGTTTATTTTGCAAGTTATGTAATTCTTAATGTTGATGAAGAAAAACGCAATCAAATGATTGCCGACCTTGAAGCTGAAGATAAAGCTGCTAGAATGGCAATTAAAATTCGTTATGAAAAGGCTGCTGAAGAAGCTGGCGCTGACATTAAAGCATTGGCTGAAGCACAAACTAAAGAAATTGAAGAGCTTAACGCAAATTATGTTTCGAAAAAGAATCAACTTGATAGTTTTGTAAAAGGTTCGCTAATGAGCGAAACTGATTTTCGAAATCTTCCTGAAGAGTATGAAGATATCATTGAAGTTGGCATGGGTGGTGAAGCAATTAAAACTTTGCTTGACGAAATTGATATTGATGAGCTTATCGAAAGCTTGAAAGAAGAGTCTGAAAAAGCAAGAGGTCAGCGAGAGAAGAAAATTCTTAAACGACTAAAAACAATCGAAGGAATGAAAGCTGCTGGAATTAAGCCGGGAAGTTTATGTTTAACTGTTCTTCCTGTGATTCCTCCAGATTTGCGACCTATGGTGCAATTGACTGGTGGTCGATTTGCAACGTCAGATCTAAATGATTTGTATCGTCGAGTAATTAACCGAAATAATCGTTTGAAGAAATTGATCGAACTTAATGCCCCAATGGTAATTAAGCGTAATGAAATGCGAATGCTTCAGGAAGCTGTTGATTCGCTAATTGACAATAACGCTTCACGAAGTGGTCGCTCAGTTAATACGGCCGGTGGTCGCCGAAAGCTCAAGTCTTTGAGTGATATGCTAAAAGGTAAACAGGGTCGATTCCGTCAAAACTTGCTCGGTAAACGTGTTGACTACTCTGGTCGTTCAGTGATTGTGGTTGGTCCAACTTTGAAAGCCCACCAGTGTGGTTTGCCAACACAAATGGCGCTTGAACTCTTTAAACCATTCGTAATTTCTTGGTTAATTGAAAAAGAATATGCGCATAATATTCGTTCGGCAACTCGTTTGATTGATGCTCGTGAAGCAGAAGTATGGGATGCTTTGGATGCTGTAGTTGAAGGAAAATACATTCTTTTGAACCGTGCTCCATCTTTGCACCGACTTTCGATTCAGGCCTTTCAGCCAAAACTTGTTGAAGGTAAAGCTATTCAGCTTCACCCACTTGTAGCAAATGGATTTAATGCCGATTACGATGGTGACCAGATGGCGGTTCACTTGCCACTTTCTGATGCTGCTCAGGCAGAAGCTCGTGACTTAATGAGTATTTCTCACAACTTGCTAAAGCCAGCAGATGGTCAACCTGTGCTCTCTGTTGATCAGGATGTTGTTTATGGAAATTACTACATCACTTACGACAAGCATTCTGAAATGAACAAAAAACCGCGTCCTTTCGCTAATGTTTTTGAAGCCGAAATGGCTTATGATAAAGGTGAAATTGCGCTTCAAACACCAATTCGTGTGTTCGTAAAAGGTGAGATTCGAAATACGACTCTTGGCCGTGTGCTATTTAACGAATTATTACCAGAAGATTATCCATTCGACAACAACCCACAAACTAAGAAGCAAATTAACAAAATTTTGGCCGATATGTTTGCACATTATGGTGCTGAAATGACTGTGAAAATTGCTGACAAAATTAAAGGTTTATCATTCCGATTTGTTACAAAATCTGGTTTGTCGATCGGTAAGGAAGATTACACGGTTTACGAAAGTGAAAAAATTCCTCAAATTATTGCTAGCGGTGACGCAAAAACCACTTTGATTCAGGAACAATATGACCAAGGTCTTTTGACTGATCAAGAACGCTATAACTTAATTATTGATAACTGGCACAAGGTTATTGATGAAGTTTCTGATGAAATTTCTGAGCGTGTAGCTCATGAAGGTGCAGATTCACCTGTTGGATTGATGGCTGTTTCTGGCTCACGTGGTAATGCAACAAATATTCGCCTTGCTTCTGGTTTGACCGGAATTATGGTGGATGCAACAAACCGTGAAATTGAGCTTCCAATTCGCTCGAACTACACTCACGGAATGAGCTCGCTTGAAGCTTTCGTAGCAACTCGTGGTGCGCGTCAAGGTTTAATTTCGACTGCGCTTAAAACTGCCGATTCTGGTTACCTAACTCGCCGTCTTGTTGACGTGGCTCAAGATGTATTTTCTGTTGAAGATAAAGCTGATGAAGTTGATCCGGGATTTGCGATTTATCGCTCAGAAAGTGAAGAGACAATGATTTCATTCGGTGATAGACTTTATGGTCGATTTACAGCTGAAGCTGTTCCTGGATATATTGAGGCTGATCAGCTAATCACTCGAGAGATTGCTGACGCAATTGAAAAAGATGAAAACATTACAGAAGTTAAAATTCAAAGTGTTCTTTCAACTCCAGACCTTGCAGGAATTCCTCAAAAGTCTTACGGAATTGATATGGCGACTGGGCTTCTTGTTGATCCAGCTGAACCGGTTGGTGTGATTGCTGCTCAATCTGTTGGTGAGCCTGGAACACAGCTAACTTTGAATACATTCCACAGCTCAGGTGTTGCTGGTTCTGGTGCAATTTCGCAAGGTTTGCCACGTGTTGAAGAACTTCTTGAAGCTCGTTCGCCAAAGGGACAAGCTTATATGACCGAAGTTTCTGGTGTGGTTGACATCTGGGAAGATAGTAATATGAATATCGTTCAAATTATACCACAACAAACTGAAGATGGCGAAAATGTAAACCCAGTTCGCTACGAAATTCCAAATGTTGCAGCTCTCGCTGTTTCGAAAAACGATGTTGTGCAGGCTGGTGACCGTTTAACTGTTGGTTCGCTCAATCTTCGTGATTTAATGGAATTTAAGGGTGTTGAAGAAACTCAACGCTACATTATGAACGAAATCTTGCGAATTTATGCTGCTCAAGGTCAAGATATTGCTTCGAAGCACCTTGAAATCATCGTTCGTCAAATGTTCAGCCGAGTTCAAATTGAAGATGCCGGAGACTCATCGTTTATCATTGGCGATGTAGTTTCGAAAGCTGCCGTTGTTGAAGAAAATAAACTTCTTGAAGCTGAAGGTAAAAAACCTGCTGAATTTAAACAACAACTTCTTGGAATTACAAAAGTTTCAATTTTCAGCGACAGTTTCTTGTCTGCTGCATCTTTCCAAAATACAACAAGTGTTTTGATTAACGCAGCAACTTCTGGCCGAATTGATAAACTTCGTGGATTAAAAGAAAATGTGATTATCGGACGTAAAATTCCTGTTGGAACTGGTGCTCGAGTTAACGCAAAATCTGAACCTATTGAAACTAAAGAAGAATTCGAAAACGAAACTAACGATTCTACGGTAGAAGAATAAAAAACTTAAAACACTGGCTTCGTTGCCGGTGTTTTAATTTGCGCTAAAGAATGAAAAATGATACAATATTAGCATAAACAAAATAGGAGAATATATGAGTTCTAATGAAGCTAAAAAAGTTGGCGTAAAAGCTTTTCGAAATCGTGGAATTATTTTTGCAATTTTAGCGATTGTTTTAATTATTGCTGGCTCAATTTGGATTGCAAAACCTTTTAATGATTTTCTAAAAAGACAAACCTGGAAACAAATCGAAGGCAATATATCTGGTTTTAATAAAGAATTGGTTAGTCAAAACTCAAGCGAATATAAATATATCGCAGTTGTAGATTTTTCATTGAAAGAGAATGAAACAATCGAATTTCACTCAGAGCCAAAGAATGAAAAACCGGTTATTGGTGAAAAAGTAAAAGTTTTTTATGATGAGAAAGACCCAAATTCCGCCGTTGAGGGTGATTTTGAAATTGCTAAAATAGTTGCTCCAAGCGGATTACTAATTATTGGAATTATTAGTGCGGTTCTAGCAATGATTTCTTTCGAAAGAATGAAAAAAGCTAAAAAAATGCAAAATCAAGCAAATACCTCAGCATTTGTGCAGAACTTTATTCCGCAAAATAATCAGGAAAGCAAGTAATGCGAACAATTTTTACAGACGGAAGTGCTTCACCTAATCCTGGCCCTGGTGGTTTTGCCGTGATTGAAAACGGAAAACCAATTGCTTTGGGGGCTGAAAATCCAAGCACGAATATTCGAATGGAAGGATTAGCTTTGAAAAAAGCCTTCGAAATTTTAGACGGTGAAGAAGCTGAAATTTTAACAGATAGCGAGTTTTGGGTTAATGTTTTAGTGAAATGGGCGCCAGCTTGGGAGAGAAATGGCTGGAAGAAAAAAAATGGTGAAATTAAGAATATTGATATTGTGAAGCCACTTTTTGAGCTTTATAAAAAATCGAATGTAGAGCTAAAATGGCTAAAAGGGCACGCTGGGCACGAATTTAACGAAATGGCTGATGAATGGGCGAATCGGGCAAGAAACGGGGAGAAGCTTTAATTCCATTATTGACTTTCTTTGAAATCTGTGATAAAATATAAATTCCGCTCAAAAGTGGAAAATAAAAATTTGGAGGAAATTATCTTTATGAAAAAAGCATTAAGCGAGGCTAAAGAGCCTCTCTTGGTTTCCTTGTACTTTATTATAGTTTACGGTATGTCACTATATTTAACGATTTTGACGCACTGGAATTTTGGCGTGTTCTTTTTTGGAAGTATCATTATGACATTAATGATTGCTACCAAAAGGTACAGTGAAAAGATACCTGAACGCGTTCAAAGATAATTTTTTAAGCCAGGGGAGCTGGCTTTTTCTTTTGGCTATTTTTACTTTACAGATTTTAAAAAATATGATAAAATTGTTAGCGAAGCGCTGTTTTTGTGCTGGTTTCGAAAAAAACAACAAAACTAGCGTGAAACAGCAATAAAATAATAAATTTAAGAGGAATTAAATGAATAAAAATACTCCATTGGAAAATTTCCGAAATGTTGGTATTATTGCGCACATTGACGCCGGTAAAACTACAACAACAGAAGGTATTCTTTACCGAACTGGTTTGACACACAAAATCGGTGTTGTTCGTGGTGAAGGTGATGGTGCAACAACCGACTGGATGGCTCAAGAGAAAGAGCGAGGTATTACAATTACTTCTGCTGCTGTGACATGTTTCTGGAAAGATCACAAAATTAACATTATCGACACCCCAGGACACATCGACTTTACTGCTGAAGTGGAGCGTTCACTTCGCGTTCTTGACGGTGCTGTGACTGTTTTTGACGGTAAAATGGGTGTGGAAGCTCAGTCCGAAACTGTTTGGCGACAAGCCGACAAATACGGTGTTCCACGCGTTTGTTTTATTAACAAGATTAACCAAACTGGTGGTGATTTCTACAAATCAATTAAATCAATTCACGACCGTTTAAGTAAACAAGCTTTCCCAATTCACTTGCCAATTGGTTTTGAACAAGAAATTAATGGTGTTGTTGACTTGATTGATATGAAAGCTTACACTTATGATAATTATGCAGATCATGAGCTAAAAGTTGGCGAAATTCCAGCTGACATGCTTGAAAAAGCTAAGAATGCGCGTTCACTACTTGTTGAAAATGCTGTTGAAGCTGATGATGAACTAATGATGCGATTTTTCGAAGAAGGTGAAGAATCAATCACTATCCCTGAACTTAAAGCTGCTCTTCGAAAACGAGTTCTTGCTGGTGACTTCTTCTTGGTAACTGGTGGTGATGGTCGTGGTGTGATCGTGGAAAAGGTTCTTGATCTTATTAATGACTATCTTCCAAGCCCACTTGATATTGCTTCAATTAAAGGAACTGATGCAAAAACTGGTGAAGCTATTGAACGCAAACCATCTGTAGACGAACCAACTTCTGCACTTGCATTTAAGATTGCAACTGACCCATTTGTTGGAAAACTGGTATTTGTGCGCGTTTATAGTGGTAAGATTACTGCTGGATCATATGTTCTTAACACAATGACCGGTAAAAAAGAACGAATCGGACGAATTGTTCGAATGCATGCTGATAAGCGTGAAGAAATTTCAGAAGTTGCCGCCGGTGACATTGCTGCGGTTGTTGGCTTGAAAGATGTTACAACTGGTGCAACTCTTTGTGATTTGAGCCATGGTGTAATTCTTGAAGGTATTGAGTTCGCTGAACCTCCAGTTTCTATTGCGGTTGAGCCAAAAACTAAAGCCGACCAAGAAAAAATGGGAATTGCTCTTCAACGACTTGCTGAAGAAGACCCAACTTTCCGAGTTCACACAGATGAAGAAACTGGTCAAACGATTATGTCGGGAATGGGTGAGCTTCACCTTGATATCTTGATCGACCGAATGAAACGTGAATTTAACGTTGAAGCTAATGTTGGTGAGCCGCAAGTTGCTTTCCGTGAAACTATTCGTGGAACTGCTGAAGCTCAAGGTAAGCACGCAAAACAGTCTGGTGGTCGTGGTCAATATGGTGATGTTTGGATCCGCTTTGAACCAAATGAACCAGGAAAAGGTTTTGAATTCTTTGATGAAATTAAAGGTGGTGTTGTGCCACAAGAATACCGCAAACCAGTTGAACAAGGTGTGCTTGAAACGCTTGAAGGCGGTGTGATTGCTGGTTACCCAGTAGTTGATGTTAAAGCTACACTTTATGACGGTTCTTACCATGATGTCGACTCAAGCGAATTGGCCTTTAAATTAGCTGGTGCGCTTTCAACTCGTGAAGGTATTAAGAAAGCAAATCCTGTTCTTCTTGAACCTGTGATGAAAGTTGAAGTTACAACTCCTGAAGAATTCATGGGTGATGTGATTGGAGACTTGAACTCACGCCGTGGTCGAATCGACTCAATGGATGATTTGATGGGCGGAACAAAACTTATTCGAGGTTTCGTTCCTCTTGCAAATATGTTTGGCTACACTTCAGACCTACGCTCGATGAGTAAAGGTCGTGCAGCTTCAACAATGGAACTTGCACAATATGAAGAAGTTCCACCTAACGTTGCGCAAGAAATTATCGAAAAGCGAAACGCTAAATAATAATTTCGAAAACTTAAAAACTACCTCTTTCGGGAGGTGGTTTTTTATATTTAATGTATGATTATTGCTCAAAGATAAACACATAGACTACTGGCCTATTCTAATCGAATACAAAGGATATAAAGATAAATTCCAAAGAATTTTGAGTAAGGATTATAAAGCTTTTTTGGTTAGGTAAGAACTTCCATTAACGATAATAGAAATGAATACTATAAATGTTAGAATACTATCTTCTAGGCTTTTAAAAGTAAAGGAGCAGATGAAGAGCCAAGAATAAAAGAAAGAATCTGTGCTTGGAGTAATAGAGAAATATAAAACTGAAGAGAAGGCGAAGTCTATGGAAAAGAAAGAATCCAATGAAGAAACTGAGGGGTAAGATATATCGGTGTGGTCTTAGGGCTGCACTGATTATTTTTTGTGGCTAAATAGAGGAATATTTGATATAATATAATAGAAAAAATATTCGACTTTACAAAGAATATATAGGAGAATTATTAAAATGAAGTTAAATGAAAATGATAAAAAATACTTAATTGGAATATTAGAATCAGGAGAGCAAATTCCTGATGATTATAAATATATTTTATTTCCTAATCTGCAAGAAGAGTATGAATTAAACTATGCAGGGAAAATGAGAAGAGAAGATGTACTTGCAGGAGAGGATGGAACGCTTCCCGTTCCACTACAATTGGAGCGTGTATTTAATGGAGAAGAACATCCAGCTTTTGAAGATGGATGGAAAAATATGATTGTTTTTGGAGATAATCTTCAGTTCTTGAAGACGATTAACGAAAATAAAGATCCGCTAATTAAAGATAAAGTTAAAGGAAAAGTAAAGCTAATCTATATAGACCCTCCTTTTGCAACTCAAGATGAGTTTCAAAATAAAGAAGGTGCAAAGGCATATAGTGATAAAAAAAAGGGGGCTGAATTTCTTGAGTTCATACGAAGAAGGCTCATTTTAGCAAGAGAAGTTTTAGCTGAGGATGGTTCAATATATGTTCATTTGGATCAAAAAATGAGCCATTATATTAAAACAATATTAGATGAAATATTTGGGAAAAATAATTTCTTAAATGAGATAGTTTGGTATTACAGAAGATGGAATATTGCTGGGAAAATGTTCGCAAAAAATCATGATGTCATACTATATTATGCAAAAAACAAAGGGAAGCATATTTTTAATAATTTATATATTCCAAAATCAGAAAAGTCAAGTGGTGGAGGCAAGGCTTGGCAAAGTTTCTTTGATGAGAAAACAGGAAAAAGAAAGTCAGTTTTATTGGAAGAAGATTCTAAAGGAGTTCCTATGCCGGATGTTTTTGATATTTCAATGATTAATCCTATGGCAAAGGAGCGAAAAATGGTGAATTATCCAACACAAAAACCAGAAGAATTACTTGCTAGAATAATCAAAGCTTCAACGAATGAAGGTGATTTAATTATGGATTTTTTTGGAGGTTCGGGGACAAGTATGGCTGTAGCTGAGAAGCTTGGAAGATGTTGGATAACTTGTGATCTTGGTAAATTATCCTATTTAACTATGCAAAAAAGAATTTTACAGATACAAGATAGTAAGAGCTTGGACAAAGAAGCCGAGTATAATAAAAAGGCAAAAGCTTTTGCAACTTGTAAATTAGGGATGTATGACTTAAGTACAACATTAAGTCTTGAATGGGATAATTATAAGCATTTTGTTTCACAGTTATTCGAATATGAACCTAAAGTATTAAAAACATCAGGCATTAAATTTGATGGAGAGAAAAGAGGTTTTCCGGTAAAAGTTTTCAACTATATTGAACATAAGGAATCAGCGGTGGATTATAACTATATATCTGAACTCCATAAAAGTATAAAATCTAAAAAATATAGCAGAGTTTATATTGTTGCACCAGCAACAAGAGTTGACTTTATAGCTGATTATGAAGAGTTAGATGATATAAGATATTATTTCTTAAAAGTACCTTACGAAATGATAGAAGAACTTCACAAAACACCATTTACAAAATCAAGACAACCTAGAAGCAAAGATGATGTAAATGATATTGAAGAAATGAAAGGTTTTCAATTTATCTATACACCAGAAGTTGAATGTACATTTGAAAATAATAAAGAAAACACTATATTAAAAGTTACAAAATTTATAAGTGATCTGCTTAATGGATGTGAGATGGATAATTTTTCTACTTTGTCCAGCATATTCGTTAATTATAATTATAACGGCAAAGAATTTTTAATGGATGATGTTAGATTTTGGAGCGAGATAGAAAGCGACAAAAAAGAAAATAAAGATACTAAGATAAATTATGATAATGAAAAGCCAACAAGTATAGAGTGGGAAATACCAACAAAATTATTAGGAGATAAGACAGTATTTATATTTACAGATATTTATGGAAATGATGTAACTGTATCATTATCAAAGGAGAAATAGTATGGAGAATAAAATAGTATTTAACCAGAAAGATTTGATTCTTAAGGTTAATAAGAATTATGACAAGACTAAATTAAATTTAGACAAATGGAAATCTTTTTTAGATGTCCTATGCGGAGATAGAGATTACCAAAAAGAGGCTATAAGAGCTGCTATAATCTATCTTGCTTCTGGAATGTATAATTCAATAGAAGATATTGTTAAAGATAATTATGAAAATAATTCTGAACTCGGAAAGAAATATAACAGAATTGAAGATTATTACTCAAACCTTCAAATAAAAAATAAGCTTTTTGCAAATATAGATTTAGCGACTGGAACTGGTAAATCATATGTTATATATGGAATAGCTCAAATATTATTGTCGGAGAAAATTATAAAAAGAGTTTTAGTATTATGCCCTTCCTTGACAATTGAAAAAGGATTAACAAAGAAATTTGAAGAATTATCTTCTGATGCGAACTTGAGGAATACAATTCCTGCTGAACTGGCAGGTTCATCACCAAGAATTATAAGTGCTGATTCAACAATTAGAGAAGGAGATATTTGTGTTGAAAATATTCATGCTGTATATGAAACGACAGGCTCATCAATCAAAGACAGCTTTAAAAATGGAGGAGCCGACACTTTAGTTTTAAATGATGAATCTCATCATATTTTTAATAGTACTAATGAAAAAGATATTAAAAAATGGAAAGAATTTCTATTAAATAAAGACTATGATTTTAGATATATTCTTGGATTTACAGGAACGGCTTATATAGATGATGAATATTTTAATGATGTAATTTATAGATATTCATTGAGGAGTGCTATTGATGATAAAATAGTAAAAACGATTGATTATGTACAAAAGGATGATGTTTCTAGTGATAGGGAATATAAATTTCAAAAGATAAGAGAGAATCATGAAAATAATAAAAGGAAATATTCAAATGTAAAGCCGTTGTCTATTTTAATTACCAAAGATATAAGAAGTGCAAAAAATCTCTATGAAGATTTTATAGATTTCTTATCCGAATTTGAAAAGACTGATAGAGAAATAGTTGAAAGGAAAGTTTTAATTGTTACATCTGATACAAAGCATAAAGCTAATGTAAGTATGCTGGAATATGTTGATAGTAAAGATAATTCATTTGAATGGATTATCTCTGTTAGTATGTTGACGGAAGGATGGGATGTAAAGAATATTTTTCAAATTGTTCCGTGGGAAGATAGAGCTTTTAATTCAAAGCTGTTAATATCCCAGGTACTAGGAAGGGGTCTTAGAATTCCGCTCGAATACCAAAATCCTCAGCCAGCTGTTATAGTATTTAATCACGACAGTTGGAGTAAAAATATAAAATCTTTAGTAAACGAAGTTCTAGAGATAGAAACTAGAATTATAAGCACCGTCAAGTATATTGGTGATAGAAATAAGTATAATTTTACAGTGAAAAATTTAGCTTATGACAAGGAAGAGAAAGAAGTAAATACAGAAACGAAAAAGCTAAACTACACAAAATCTTGGGAGGATGGAATAAAACTTAAAAGTCAGATTTTGTTCTCAAAAGAAGAAACAGAATATGAAAATTTATTAACAGGAAAAAATAGAAATATAGAATATAATATAAAACTGAGGACAAAAACTGTAAATGAGGTTTTAGATAAAATATTCCATGAGTTTAGGCTTAGAGATTGGGAAACAAAAATACTTGGACTTGGAGATGATGTTGTATATTCTAAAGAGAATTTGCCACCAAGAGATAAGATAGAGGCTATTATTAGAAAGTCTATGGAAACCGCGGGCATAACAGAGGATATTCTGATTGAAGATAATGCCAAGGCTATTTTCACTGCTTTTTCAACTTTATTTAGGGCAAGGAGTAAGACAGTTATAAATTATATTAAATCAACAGAGTTTATAGATGTAGATACATCTGAAATGAGGGATGAAACGAGAGGAATATCGTCATTCAGATCAGACTCTATGCTTTTTTACACAGACGAATATAAAAAGGAAATGCCTAATGACGAGCAAAAAGCGATAATAGAGGCATTTGTTGAGGATGATTCATTTCCAAGGAGAGCTTACACGGAAATCAATCATAATGACTTTAAAACGCCGTTAAATACCGTTATAGCAACTGCGGAACCAGAATATCAATTTCTAAAGAAGTATCTTCTTAAAAATGAAAATGCTCAAAAAATACAAGCATGGGTTAAATCAAGAGATGTGGGATTTTATAGCATTGAATATTCCTATAAACAGTATTCGCATACTAAAGTCGGATCTTTTAATCCTGATTTTATTATTAAACTTGATAAAGAAGATGATGTGTATCTTTTCATAGAAATAAAAGATGATGGGGATAATTCTATAGAAAATAAAGGAAAGAATAAGGCAGCTAAGGAACATTTTAAACTATTGAATGAAAAACTGTCTTCAAATGGAATAAATGAAAAATATATATTTCATTTTTTGAGTCCTAATGATTATGAAATCTTTTTTCAATATCTAAGAGATGATAAATTGGATAAATTTGTTAGTGGTTTAGATAATTTGCTTGAGGGGGCTGATACGTAGAGTCACCTCTCCATCTCCTTACCTATATATTTCTCATAATTTTTTCTGATTTAATACAATTCTTTCGTATCAGATTTTACAGAAGGATACTCTTGCATTAGGGTATTCTTTTTTTCATGCAATGAGTCAAGCTCTTTCAAAATATCCTTGGGGTTTGGAAGTTTTGGATAAGATTTTTTAGGTCTGAAAGGGCATTTTTATATAGTGTTATTTCTGATTTATGTTCTTCAAAAAAGCTTTATTAGATGGATCTTTCTTATATTCTAGATAGATTTAGTGATACAATTTTACGGTATGAACTTGTTCTATAGTATTTGATATAGCTGAAATTTTCTTATCAATAACAAATTCTTTTCAGCCATTACGAAGTTAGCAATTAAAGATGTTGTTAAATATGCAGATAAAAGGATTGTTGCGACTAAAAAAATGTAAATAAGCGATAAAAGCTTATATTCCCGCTTGCGCTTAACCCATTCAAAGTGCTATAATTAAAGCAGGAAATCAAGCACTTTTGAGCGAATAACTTGGTGATTTTGGCAAGGTGAAAGGAGGAATCTTTAAACCCTTATAGCAAACCAACAAAAGTGCTATACCACTTTTTGAAATTTGCTAAGCACATTTAAGAATCATCTATAGCATTTTTAATTAACTGCTATAGCAAAACAAATCAAAAGCCTTTTAAGGAGGAAGAATGAGTCTTAAATATAAAGTTGTTCAACTTGTAAACCCTGCAAAGCGTGAAGAGCCAAAAAAGTTTTATGCTCAACTGGCTGAATCTGGCCGTGTTGATCTAGATGAAATTGCTAATAGTATTTCAGAAACCTCAACCACGGTGAGCCATATTGATGTGCATGCGGTGTTGCTAGCACTAACAGATGAGCTTTTAAAACGATTAGAGCGAGGTGAAAGTGTTCATCTTGGGAAACTTGGTTATTTTCATACAACTATTCAGTCTAAAGGCCAAGATAAAGAATCTGATGTAACGGCAAGCTCGATTGAAGGTGTGAAAGTTCGTTTTGTGGCAGGTGAGGCCTTAAAAGATAAACTAAAATCAGCACACTTTGAAAAGGTTGAAAAAGCCAAAACCACCGAGCCAAAATCAAATGAAAACAAGCCGGCGGGTGCTTAAAATTAGCTAAAGCAAAAAAATAAAACCAGCTTTGAATAGTAAAAAGAGCTATCGGGCTGGTTTTAAAATTGGTTTTTTTGTGTTAAAATAGAGGATATATGAAAAGCCTTGTAGAGATTTTAAAAGAAGAATATCAAAACTATTGCCAAGATAAAAACATTGACTGGTTGCAAAGTGTAGAATTTGCTGAAATGCGCAAGAAGCGTGGCGCAGAATGCTATTTTGTGGCGTTAAAAAATGATGAAAATATCGAAGTTGCTGGGCTAATTTCTAGCAAAAATAAGCGTTTCGATTTGGTGATGACTGAGCAAAATGGCGTTTCGCAAGCAGATTTTGTGGTTTTTTTGGTTAGGAGTGAAGAATTTGCACGCGAGCATGGAGCGATTTCTTACCGGATTTTGCCAAAAGTGGTGCGTGCGCTTCGTAATGATAAGCTTGAAATTATTGAAAGCAATGATCTTGATTGGCTGAATAAACCGCTGTTAAAAGCTGGTTTTAAATATTATTCTGGCTTTAAGCACGAGTTTGATATGGATGTAAACATGCATGTTTATTTGAAAGATCTAACAGGGCTAAGCGAAGATGATGTGGCTTCAACTTATAATCAAACTACACGCCGAAATTTGCGCGCGGCAATAAAAAAAGGCGTGAATGTTCGCAAAATTGGAGAGAGCGAATTTGCTGATTTTGTGGCAATTCTAAAGAGTTCAAACCAGAAAAATGGTGTTGGTACGCGTGATGAAGAATATTACCATAATTTAAAAACTTGTTTTGGCGAGCAAGCTCATTTTATGGGTGTGGAATTTGAAGGAAAATTAATTTCTGCTGGCGTGTTTATCTTTTCGAAAAATGAAGTTGTTTATTTTGAAGGTGGTTCTTTGCAGGAATATCGAAAAATTCCAGCCTCAACATTTTTGCAAGATTATATGATTAAAGAAGCGATTCGTGCGGGGGCTTCGAAATATAATTTTTACGGCATTACGTCAGAACCAAAGGCGAGTTTGTTGCGTTTTAAGGCTGGTTTTCGCGGTGTGGCGGTTGAGTATGCTGGCGAATACCGTAAAAGATATTTGTTGCGCACAATTTTTAGCAAAATCTTTCAAAAATAGTTTGACATTTTGAATTTTAGGCATTAGAATAAAGATACGAGGATTATACTTAGTAAATTTAAAGGTAGGTCTAAATTATGGCTGGAAGACTTTTAAGAATTGAAGAGATCGAACAAAATTATTCGAAAGTAGTTTCTCTTTCAGATAAAAGTATAGAGATTAGTGAATTGATGAATTCAGCTTATTCTAATCGAAGTGAGGCTTTGAACGATGTTTGCGATCGGTGGAATGATTACGAAGAAGCTAAAAGTAATCTTTTGAAAGCTAAAAGACAGTTTCGGAAAGGTAAAATTGATGGCGATGAGTATCAATGGTTTGTTGATGAATTTGATTATCGCAAGCGTCGTTCGAAAAGAGCTTCGAAAAGATACAAAGAAGCTAATAATAAGATTCGCGAATTAAGACGAGAGAGGGAAGAAAATAAGCGGTTGCTTAGTTCTCGAATTTTTAGTGAAGATGACTGGAATAGTACTTAAAATTTAAAAATCGCTCAGAAAGGGCGATTTTCTATTGACTAAAATACGATTATGTGTTAAAATATGATTTGTCTTAGCTTAGAACTTTGACTAAAAAAATCAAGGAGGTTGACGCCTATGTCAACAGAAGTTTTACAAAGAAGAAGTGATAGTGATATTTCAACTATTAGTCCTAAAGTTTTGCAATTGCAAAAAAGAGCTAAATCTTTGCGAGGATTAGAAATTCCTAGGGATTTTTCAAAAGGTAAAACACGAAAAGGACTAAAAAAAGCGCTTCAAGGAATTGAGAGTTGTTCTGTAAAAGAAGAGTTGGAATCTTATGAATATCAACTAGCTGACGCGCTAAACTGCCGACGTGAATTGATTGATGAAATTTTCAAAACTGAAAAATATTTGAGGAATATTTCATCTGGTCAATATGAAGAGATTTATAAGAAATTGAAAGATCTGGAAACAATTCAAGAAGTGCTAAATTATGCAGATAAGGAAGTAATTCCATCACTTCAACAAGTAATCAAGGCCTTATCTATCGCTGAAAATGACGATCATCGTCAGATTCGAAAGGTTCAAAAAACTAAGCATACAGACAAGAAGCATGGTCGTCGAATTAATACTCGACATGACCAACATTATAAGCGCTCTCGCGAGATTGAGCGCGCTAAAAAGCAGGCGACACGGATTGCCTTCGCATAAAATTTAACCGCTCAGATTGGGCGGTTTTTCTTTACGCCTATGCTTTTTTATGCTACAATGGTAAAAGTTAAAGAAGGAGGTTTGAATTTTGGACGATTTTAAATATTTGCCAGAAAATGCTCATTATTTTGATTCGGCGTGTCAGTCTTTGCGCCCGCAACCAGTTTTAGATGCTTTAAATGATTACTATTTAAATTTTAACTCTTGTGGTGAGCGTGTAAAATACGCTTGGGGTAGAAAAGTTGATGAAAAGGTTGAAGAAACTCGTGAGGCGGTTTTAGATTTATTAAAGCTAAAAGAGAAAGATTATTTTGTGAGCTTTACGCTTAACACAACCTATGGTTTAAATTTGCTACTTTCGCAGCTTGAATTACCGGTTTCGAAAGTGGTAACGAGCGATATTGAACATAATTCAGTTTTTCTTTCAACAATTGAATTCGCTAAAAAACACCAAATTGAACGAATCGTACTTGAGCGAGAAGAAGATGGCTCGATTTCACTCGAAAATGATTTTTTGAAAGCTTTGGTTGTAGTTAATGCGGCTTCGAATATTGATGGAAAGCGAATTGAAAACATTAAAGATTTGGTAAAGAAAATTAAAAAACAAGGTGGATTTGTGATTATTGATGCAGCGCAAGCGCTAGGTTCAAGCTATGAATTGCTTCAAAAAATTCCAGCTGATGCAATCGTTTCAAGCGCGCACAAGATGTATTCGGCGAGTCTTGGAATTATGGTTGTTCGCAAGGATTTTGCAAAATTCGTAAAAACTTCTTTTGTTGGTGGCGGAATGGTTTCGAGTGTCTCCAAAGAATCTTATGAAGTTTTGGGCGATGAACATATTTATGCTTTATTCGAGCCAGGTTTACAGGCTTGGGGCGAAATTATTGCTTTAAAAACAGCAATTGATTGGTTGAAAAAACAAAAGAAAACTTCACGAGTTGATGAGTTTTCGAAAGATATTTTCGAGTTTTTAAAAAACCAAAAGGGCGTTAATATTTTAAATAAAAAGCCGGCTCCTGTGATTAGTTTTTACCACGACAATCTTGATGCGCACTTGATTGCACAAGCTTTGAGCGATGAAGGAATTATGGTGCGAAGCGGTTATTTTTGCGCGCATTACTATTTAAAAGAGGTTCGAAAACTGCCACACTTAGTACGAATTTCAATTGGCTTACATAATACTGAAGCTGATGTTGTAAAATTAAAAGAAGTTTTGGAAAGGATTTTTAGCTAATGATTTGTATTGCTGCGTTTATAGTTTTGCTAATTATTTGGTTATTTACACCCGCTTTGAAGCTTTTTGGCTTTAAAAAACAAGCGAAATCAATCAATCAAATGTTTAAAAAATCAATGCATTGTTTCTCGCGAAGAGTGACTTTACGTGCTTGTGATTCGAATTTTAAAGATGAGATTAAAAATTCAATTCTTCGAAAAATAATTGTAAAGCACAAAAAATGGGTAAAACCAGTTTCTTGGGCGATTGAGGCGGTGGCCAGCTTGATTGTTCTAATTACAATTTGGTCTGTTCTAACGGTAATTAAATCAGCTTTAGCACTATTTGTTTTTGGAACTTGTGATATTCAACGGCCGGCTTCTTGTGCGTTAAATTCAACCGAAGCTTGCTCAATTGATGGCGGAAATACTGAAAATCCAATAGTTTCATGGTTTACGGATTGGGGGCAAATCTTTAATGCGATGCCTGCAAAATTTCGAAATTGGAATGCTCAAGATTATGTTGTAAAAAATTCAACTTATCGTGGTGAGTTCTCTAATGAAGTTTCGAAAGATGCGAGCGTGGCGATTGATATTTTTGACCCTGGTTGTATTGTTTGTCGGCGCTCATTTATAAATCAGAAAAATAGCGGATTCTTTAAAAATCATAAAACCCATCTCTTACCATATCCGATTGATGGAAAGTTTAAAAATTCTGAGTTGATTTCGAAATATCTTGAAGCTGTTCGAGGAATTCAACCTGAAAATGGTAAGAAGATTTCGGCTGAATGGATGATTATTGAGAAGATTTTTACTGAAAAGGATGAAAAAGGAGCTTTATTCCAAGAGAAGTTTAATGGCGAAAATCAAACTTCAACAACGGCGGAGGAAACTGAGAAGATTTTGCAAAGCTGGCTGAAAGATGCGGGTTATTCAGATATGCAAGTTGAGGAAATTTTGAAAAAAGCTAAAAGTAATGAAATCCAGGAGCGTATTAAAGAGAATATCCGAGTTGTAAATGAAGAAATTAAGACGAAGAGTATTCCAACTTTGATTTATGAAAACCAGAGACATGAGGGTTTGTATAAAGTTTCGAAATAATTTTTATAAAACCTCTTTACAAAATATTGAAGATTAGGTATAATTATAGGTAGCGTCGCGTCGTGTGTTTTGCTAAAACAGTGACTCGTGCGACGCGCATAATATTATTAATAAAAGGAGAAATTCTAAAAATGGCAGAATTTGACCGCTCAAAGCCACACGTAAACGTTGGTACTATGGGACACGTTGACCACGGTAAAACAACTCTTACTGCGGCTATCACAGCAGTTCTTGCAAAACGACTTCCATCAGAAGTTAACAAACCAATTGCGTACGACCAAATCGATAACGCACCAGAAGAAAAAGCTCGTGGTATTACGATTGCTTCTTCTCACCAAGAATACGAATCAAACAATCGACACTATGCTCACGTTGACATGCCTGGACACGCAGACTATGTTAAAAACATGATTACTGGTGCCGCTCAGGTTGATGGTGCTGTTCTTGTGATTGCAGCTACAGATGGTCCTATGCCACAAACTCGTGAACACGTTCTTTTGGCAAAACAGGTTGGTGTGCCTAAGATTGTTGTTTTCTTGAACAAAATGGATATGGCCGATGAAGAACTTGTTGAGTTGATCGAAATGGATGTTCGTGAACTTCTTTCAGCAAACGGATTTGATGGCGACAATGCTCCAATCATCAAAGGTTCAGCTCTTAAAGCTCTTGAAGGTGATGAAAAATACGAAGACGCTATTATGGAATTGGTTGATGCTATGGATACATACATTGAAGAACCAGTTCGCGATATGGATAAACCATTCTTGATGCCTATCGAAGATGTTTTCTCAATCAAAGGTCGTGGTACAGTTGCTACAGGACGAATCGAACAAGGTGTTGTTAAACTTAATGATGAAGTTGAAATTGTTGGTTTGAAAGATTCACAAAAAACTGTTGTTACAGGTATTGAAGCTTTCAAAAAATCTCTTGATCAAGGTCAAGCAGGTGATAACGCTGGTCTTCTTCTTCGAGGTATTGATCGAGATCAAATCGAACGTGGACAAGTTATTGCTGCTCCTGGCACAATTACTCCACACACAGAATTTGAAGCTGAAGTTTATATCTTGAAGAAAGATGAAGGTGGACGACACACTCCATTCTCAAAGGGTTACAAACCACAATTCTACTTCCGAACAACTGACGTTACTGGTGAAGTTGAACTTCCAGCTGATAAAGAAATGGTTATGCCTGGTGACAATGTAACTTTCAAAGTTAAATTGCAAGCACCTATCGCCATGGAACAAGGTTTGAACTTTGCCATCCGTGAAGGTGGACGAACTGTTGGTGCTGGTGTTGTTACAAACATCATCAAATAATAGTTTATAATTCAAAGAACACTCCAAGAGGGGTGTTCTTTATTTTGTTTAAAATAATCAAATTTGTCGTTATTTTAATTTAACCGAAAGCATGATATAATGTTAGAGTTATGGATATTTTGGAATTATTTAAAATAGTTATAGTTAGTATAATTGAAGGTGTTACCGAATGGTTGCCTATTTCAAGTACTGGCCACATGCTGCTATTTGACGAATTTGCCAAACTTAATTTTTCGAGTGAGTTTAAATCTGTATTTATGGTTGTTATTCAGCTCGGAGCTATAATGGCAGTTATTTTTACTTATTGGTCTAAGCTAAATCCTTTTGATAAACACAAAAATCATCGTGAAAAAAAGAATACAATTGAATTATGGAAAAAAATATTAATTGGCGCAATTCCTGCAGGAGCTATGGGGATACTATTTAATAATTTTATAGAAAAATATTTCGAAAATATGTGGGTTATTTCAGCGATGTTGATGGTTTACGGTATTTTGTTTATTGTTATAGAGCAATTTCGAAAAAATAAAAATATAAAGCCAAAAATTGAAAGTTTTGGAGAGATGACTTATTTGGATGCACTTAAAATTGGTGGATATCAAATTTTAGCACTTATTCCCGGAACTTCTCGAAGTGGATCGACGATAATTGGTGGGCTATTGACGGGAGTTTCGAGAAAAATCGCAGTAGAATTTTCATTTTTTATGGGCATTCCTATTATGCTAGGTTCAAGTATGCTTAAGATTATTAAACATGGCTTTAAATATTCTAATACTGAGATTTTCTACCTATCAGTTGCCTTAATTTTAACATTTATCGTTTCAATGTTTGTTATAAAGTCTCTAGTTAACTATCTTAAGAATAATGATTTTAGAATGTTTGGTTGGTATAGAATTTTATTAGCAATATTAATAGTTGGGTATTTTTTAATTAAATAGGAATTGAATCTTTAAATAAGATTGAAAGTATGGTAAAATAGTTATTATGAATTGGAAAATAATAGTTAAATCGATGAAAAATAAAGATATGCAAAAGCGTGTCTTTGGAGTGGTTGGTCTTTTAATAATTTTTAGATTCTTGGCACATGTGCCAATTCCTCTTGCTAATGCAGGAAACTTGAAAGAGGTTGTTGAATCTGCTATTAAGAGCACCGATTTAGGAGGATTTATCAATCTGCTAACTGGTGGTGCTTTGACAAGCTTTTCAATTATGCTTGTTGGTCTAAGCCCATTTATTACTGCCTCAATTATTACTCAGTTAATGACAAAAGCTATCCCATCACTAGAAGAATTGAATAATGATGGCGAGTCTGGTCGACGAAAGATTAATCAATGGACGCGAATTTTAACTATTCCTTTAGCGATTATTCAATCTATTGCTTATATTTTCATATTGCAAACAACCGTTCTTCAGTCTAACTCTGCGGGCTTCAAAGGCATGAGTTTGTCTAACTGGATTGTTGCCGTAACTGCAATGGTCGCTGGTTCGGTTCTTTTGATGTGGATTGGTGAAATTATCACAGAAAAAGGCGTTGGAAATGGAATTTCCTTAGTTATTTTTGCTGGTATTATTTCACAGCTACCAACAACATTAGCAACTCTAATTTCTTCAATTACAGATACTAAAGATGGTGCTTTTGATGTTTTCGGTTGGTTTACTTTGCCTGTTAATCGTATTGCATTTATGGTTACATTGATACTTCTAGTAATAAGCTTAATTCTTCTTTATATTTTAGTTAAGATCAATGAAGCGCAAAGAGTTATTACTATTAATTACGCAAAACGAGTTCATGGAAATTCATCTTATGGTGGAATAAAAAGTATATTGCCAGTAAAACTTATTGTTGCCGGTGTTATTCCAGTAATTTTTGCTGTTTCATTCTTGAGTCTTCCTGCGTTTATTGGTCAGGTGATGAAGAATGCTAAAGTTAATGTTTCATTGGCTGAAAACTTAATTAAATGGTTTTCTGCCCCAAATCAAGGAACTTTTACCGGATCTTCTCCTGAGTCGTTTATTTATCCGGCCGTATATTTTGTTTTAATCGTGGTATTTACATATTTTTATACTTCGATTGTATTTAACTCGAATGAAATCGCTGACAATCTTCAAAAACAAGGTGGATTTATTGAGGGTATACGCCCCGGTATTTCGACAGCAAACTATTTAAATAAAGTGGTTAATCGCTTAAATTTGTTTGGTGCAGTAGCTCTTGGTTTGATTGCATTATTACCATTTGTTGCAGATTATCTCCTATATAACCTAGCTTCAATTCAAAATAGTAATCTTTCAATTGGTGGAACTGGAATCTTGATTATTGTAACTGTTGCTCTCGAGACTATTAGACATATAAATTCGCGAGCGTTGATGGTTACTTACGACGATTACAAATAAAGAGATCTTTAAATGAAGATTAAAAATTCTCGAAAAAAAGCTAAAAAAATATTGTCTGTAGTTCTTATAATTTGTTGGGTTTGTTTAATAGGCTATACTGGAGTTTATGTATATAATAATTTTCTACAGCCTAAAAAAAATCAGCAACAAATTCCGGGTGGCTCAACATTAACTCACCAAGTTGATGAAACTGAAGTTACTGAAGAGAAAAAAAACTCTTATAAAGTTCCTAATCCACTTTTCCCGAGATTTTTATCAATCCCTAACTTAAAAATCTCAAATGCTCGTGTTGTTCAATTGGGACTAATAAAAAATACCAACCAACTCGATTCGCCAATTTCAATTCATGATGCTGGTTGGTATATGAAAAGTGCCTTACCAGGAAACTCCAAAGGTGCACTTCTCATAGATGGGCATAATGGAGGTCCAACTAAAGGGGGTATTTTCGAAAATCTTGGTAACCTTTCGAAAGGCTCAGATATAATAGTTGAAAGGGGCGATGGACAAAAAATAACTTATGAAGTTAAAGATGTCCGTGAAATGACTGTTGATGAAATTAATGATGAAAATAATAAATTTGGAATGAGCACGATGCTTGACTCATTTGAGCCTTCAAAAGAAGGATTGAACATCATAACATGTGTTGGTAATTGGGATTATTCGAAAAATACCTTCAATAAACGAGTGGTGCTAAGGGCTGTTAGAAAGTCTTAAATCTATATAATAATAAAATATACTACCATCATTGGTAGTATATTTTAGATCAGCGTGAAAATATACCAAAGCACGATATTGTATTTTTCGATATCGATGGAACAGCTTGTTAGAAATATATGATATAGAATAATCTAAAATTTATAATTGTCTCCGAAAGAAAAAAAGGACTGATAACTCAATATCCTTTTTAGTTTTTAAGAAAGTTATAAAAAGGGCTTGACTTTTTGAGTAGTATAATGTAGAATGGTATAGATTTATGGCTCAAAAGGAAGTAATAAAATTGGAAGGACGAATCGTGGAGGCTTTGCCAAACACGCAGTTTAAAGTTGAACTTCAGAATGGGCATACAATCATCGCTCATATCAGTGGAAAGATGCGAAAGCATTATATTCGATTGGTGCCGGGCGACAAGGTTGAAGTAGAGTTGACCCCTTATGACCTTACTAAGGGAAGAATCAGCTTCCGCCTAAGAGATTAGCAAGTTCAAAATAGAAAAAGCCAGCTTTCGAAATGGCTTATTATTTCTATGGGGATTTGCAGATAATATAAACCTAAAGGATAAGGAGTTTTTATACACTTATGAAAGTTCGTGCAAGTGTTAAAAAAATCAGTCCAGATGACATTTTAGTTCGCCGAAAAGGTCGACTTCGTGTTATCAATAAGAAAAAACCTAAGAATAAGCAAAGGCAGGGTTAAGTATGGCTCGAATCGCAGGGGGAACAATCCCAGCAGAAAAGCAAGTTTGGATTGCTCTTACCTACATTTATGGTATTGGTGAAACAACTTCGCGAACCATCCTTGCGGCGGCTAATATTGAGCCGACCACTCGGGTGAAAAATCTCACCGAGGCTGAAGAACAGAAACTACGT
>ERZ772977.145-NODE-145-length-57239-cov-5.303319_pt1 | contig 57239 bp, 49 predicted proteins | sample MGYA00511131_ERZ772977 | MGnify/ENA primary metagenome ERZ772977 (study PRJEB29015, sample SAMEA2737935) | human oral metagenome | biome: human oral; feature: human-associated habitat; material: dental | place: China | collected 2151 ...
CACCGATTCAGACCAATCCTTCGGATCTGTGGGACTTGCTGGGCATCCTGCACCAAGGTGCGGGACGTTTCGTACTTGGCCACGACCTGGCGCCGTGGCACCGACCCGCTGAAGTTCTCGATATTTTGGCAGGCCGGGTGGAGGTGGAGTCTCTCACTCATGCGTGGGAACTATTGCGCTCGCCGCTTCCATGTATGGAGTCAACCGATGAGCCCCGCGCGCGACGGTTATTCTCCGCTATCCGGCAAGACTTGGGATTGCACAATGGGGAGTGGCAAACCAACCGTGCGCTGGCCGATTTGACGGAAGAAACGCGGGAGATTCTGGAAGAGGAGCTGGAGCGCCGCATATCGGGTGCGACGTTATTTCAACGCGAAAACCCTCTGGTCCGTCATGTGGTGCTACGCAAGCGCCAACAGCTTGAAGATGCGCATCTTCTGGCTCGTGTTGGGGTGGACGTGCACCCGGAACGCGAGAAAGTATCGGAGCAACGCTTCTTTGATGGCTTGTTTGAGGGCAAGGCACTGCGCACTTCGGAGGATTTTCGACAGGCCTATGGAGAAGCCCGTGCTTTCGGTAAGGCGCTGGCCAAACGGGGTAAAGGTAGTGGCTTCATGAAAAACCTTATGGAGCAGCGCATTTGCTCCAGCGTCCACGCGGGCTTGGCAACGGCCCGGCGTTTGCTGCAAGGTGATGCCGAGTACGATGAGTGCGAAGAACAAGAAGTCGATCTTAAAGTCGAGGTAGGTGAAGAGCGGGAGGTTTTGCAACGACTGATAACCCGACTCGAACGGTTACAGGTTGATCCGAAGATGGAGGCAGTCGTCCACTTTCTTGACAAGGAGAAATGGCTGGGATTAGGTGTCATCATCTTCAGCCAGTACTACGACACTGCGAAATGGCTGGCGGACTCACTGGCGGCGCGCTATCCGGAAGAGGCCGTTGGGCTTTATGCGGGAGCGGGTCGAAGTCGTCTGTACCAGCGCGGTGACAGCGTGAGTGTGGAGCGCGAAACCTTGAAGCGGATGGTGGCCGAGCACCAGATTCGTGTGATGGTGGCTACCGATGCTGCCTGCGAAGGATTGAACCTACAGACGTTGGGAACGCTGATCAACGTCGATCTGCCCTGGAATCCGACACGTCTTGAACAGCGGATTGGCCGCATCAAACGCTTTGGACAGCGGCGGGGAAGCGTTGATATGCTGAACTTAGTGTTCGAGCAGACTGTGGATGAAAAGATCTACGAGCGCCTATCCGAACGCATGAAGAATCGGTATGACCTCTTTGGGTCTCTGCCGGATACCATCAAGGACGAGTGGATCGATGACATTGAAAAACTTGGTGAGCGCTTGGACGAGTATATCAATGCTCAGAAAAAAGCGACGGGTTTTGATCTGCGCTATACCAGCACTATGATGCCGCCTGATCGGGATTGGCGTGAGTTTACAGAAGTTCTGTCTAGGCGTGATATTGTTGACCTGATGAATGCCTCCTGGGGATAGTTCGTTTACTCCTCGGATTGAGGTGTGTTCGATGCAAGAGACTCCAATCTGAGGAAACCCAGATGACCCATATCGTTGTCAAGATAGGGACGGAAGAAGAGTTCTTCGCCAGAGGGCAGCAACTGGCCCGTAGTGCCGACCTTGGCGAGTCGTTGCCTGAAGAGCACATCCTGAGTTTCGAGGATCCCGAGGAGCTGAGGAAGTTTCTGGTCTCGAACCGCGATCGACCTTTCAGTGCAGCAGATTGACCAGCGCCTTTTCTCGCGCGTCCCGGTAGACATCGAAGTCGGCATCGATGCTGATGATGCGGTGAATGCCGAGTCGTGCAGCAGCCTCAGCGATGGATGCGTCAGCCAGGTCCAGGGGAAGGCTGGCAAAACGCTGAGTGATGCGGTGGACGGCTGGCAGGCTGGTGTCGGTGGGGATGTCCACCTGGACGGCGCCGCGTTCGATCCACAGCAGGAAGTCCAGGGCGGCTTGGTTATGGATGCGACGGGCCAGCAGGGCGCAGACTTCGGTCAGTACGGGCCAGGTGGTGATGAGGCGGACAGCGGGATGCGTTTCCAGCCAGTGCCTCACGGGCAGGTGCCAGTGGTCAGCTGCGTTGAACAGGGCCAGCAGGGGGCCCGAGTCGACCAGGACGGGGCCCTCGACGGGGGCTGGCCACCGAAGTGGGGGCTCTGCGACTTTCTGTTCTGACATCTTCATTGCCCCCTGCGGTGTTTCTCTTCCCAGGCATCGGCCAGATGGCGGCGACGTTCGGTGGACAGATCGGCCGGGCCGGCATGGCGGCCAAAGAGGTCTGCGCCCAGGCTGAAGGCAGAGGCCTTGGGGGGCGGTACGTTCTGCAGGTAGGCGCTGAGGGCATCGCGCATCAGCTCGCTGATGGAGCGGCCTTCCTGGGTGCTGCGCTGGCGCAGCTGATGTTCCAGTTCGGGAGGCAGCTTGACGGTGGTGGTCATGGCGGCATGGATTCAGACGAAGTAATACGAATGGTATTACCTTGCTTGGCCGAAAACAAGAGGATCACGCTCGTAGCCGATACGCGTGGATCCTGCTTCCGCCAGGCTGCAAATGAACAGGGCCGGTCCCTTCATGGTTGAAGGAACCGGCCCTGTGTCTGAGGGGGCAGTCATTGGAAGCTGCCCCATCAACGGTCGCCTGGCTTACCGCGGCGAGTACGACACGCCCAGCATCACGGTGCGCGGCTGCTGGTTGTAGTAGCGCCAGCTGGCGTTGCTGCGGTTGCCGAGGTTGTAGACGTCGGCGTGAGCGGTCAGCTCGGGGGAGACGCGCCAGGACGAGCGCAGGTTGACGAGCAGGCCGCCACCGACGCGCCGCTGGTTGGCTTCGTCGGAGAAGTGGCGGTTGTTCAGCACCACGTCGGCGCCGACGCTGTACTCGTCGAAGCTGTAGTCCACCTGGCCGCTGACGGTGCGCTTGGCGACGTGCGGCAGCACGCGGCCGGTGGCGCTGTTCTTGGGATTGACCAGGTCGAGGTTGGCCTGCCAGCTCAGTCCTTCAACCAGCTGGCCGGGGGCGTTTTCCTGGCCGAGGGAGAGGGCGATGCCGGTGATGGTGGCGCGGCCGACGTTGGTGATGGCGCAGTTGGCGGCACCGGTGCAGTCGCCGATGGTGGTGAGGCGATCACGCACGCGGCTGCGGTAGACGATGGCCTTGGCGTAGGTGGCCTGGTCGGGCTGCCAGTAGGCGCCGGCGTCGACGGTCTGGTTGCGCTGCTGTTTCAGGCGGGCATTTTCCGGGCTGGCGTAGTAGTCGGCCAGGTCGGGCATGCGGTAGCCGGTGTTGAGGTTGCCCACGACGCGCAGGTTGTCGGCCAGCCGGTAGCCATAGCCGACCTGGTGGCTGAAGGTCTTCTTGTAGCGGTTGCTGTCGTCCAGACGCAGTGCCACGTTGAGCTGGTGCGGGCCGTATTCGCCCACGGCGTTGCCGGTAAGCGCATGGGTGGTGCGGGTGGGCGAGGACAGGCCGGTGGTGTCGTAGCTTTCTTCCAGCCGTTCGGCGCCAACGCGGGCCAGAACTTCAGGGGTGACCTGCTGGGTGGCGCCCAGGCCGTATTCACGCAGGCGGGTCTTGTCCCAGGTGGCGACGTTGTTGGTGTAGTTCCAGGTGTTGCTGATGCTGCTCTGGCCGAACTTGGCGTCCAGTCGGGTGTTCGGGCTGAGCTGGTGGTCGGCGCGCACGCCGGTCAGTTCCAGGCGCTTCTTGGCGGCCAGGGCGGTGTTGCCGCCATACGTGCCGTCGAAGTCGGCGTTGACGGTGTTGCGCATGGCCACGACGGTGACGTTCGTGGCGGTGGAGAGGCGGGCGTCGAGGCGACCGGAGAGGTTGTCACGCTTCCAGCTGTCCTGGTCGTCCTGGTGGCCGGGGTAGTCACGGGCGGTGGCATCGAAGCCGTCGCCGCGCTCGCGGCCCACGTCGAGGGTGCCGGTGATCTGTTCATTGCCGCCGGAGACACGCCCGCGCATCTGCATGTAGCCACGGCCACCGATGCCGGCTTCGCCGCTGACGCGGGTCTTGGGACCGGCACGGTCGGACAGGTACTGGACCACGCCGCCGCCGGCATTCTGGCCGTAGACGCCCGAGGCGGGGCCACGCAGGATTTCGGTGCGGCTGCCATAGGCCATGGGCAGCAGTGAGAAGTCGGCGCCACTGGCCGGGCTGACGCGGAAGCCGTCGATCAGGACGAGGGTGTCCTGCAGGGCGTTGCCGCGGATGGACAGACCGCCGAAGGATCCGGGGGTGCCTTGCGAGCGGGCCTGGATGCTGCCCAGGGCCTCGAAGGGCGTGAGCTGGCTGGCGTTGCGCTGGGCGTGGTAGGTGGGCAGCACGACGACGTCGCTGGTCAGCGTGTCGATGGCGGTGGGCATGTTGGCTGCCGTGACCATCTGGGCGCCTCGGCGCGGGGCATGCCGGGCAGCCGTGGGTGTGGCTTGCGGGGCGTTGCGTTGCAGCTTGTAGTGACGTCCCTGGTGGTTCTGCTGGCTGGCTTGGGCGGGGCGGACGGTACGGGCGTGGTCCTGGGCAGTTTGCGCCATGGCGGCCGGGATGGCTGCCAGGGAGAAGGCTGCGGCAACGGCCGCGGCACAGGTGCTTGGCTTGAACATGGGTTTCTCCGAAAGGTGCAGCCGGCGGGGTGTACGTCGCCGGGGCGCAACAGTGTCGTTTCGCCTGCAGTTTAGGCCGCCGTCTGTCGGCCGACAAACGGCGGGTCACAATGTGTGGCTTTGAGGGCAACGGCCTGCCGCGTTGTTTTGCGGGATACGGCGGGATGTAACGGCCTCGTGCGAGGCCAGAAGCGGGCAGGCGTGTGGCTGCGCTGTCAGCCTTGGCGGGCGGCCGCGATGGCCTGGTGCACCTGTTGCAGGACGGTGTCCACCTCGGGCCAGGGGTGGTGCTGGATGACGGTGACGTGAGGGCCGAGGGCGCGGTAGCGGCTGGCGTCGGTGGGGCCCAGGACGGAGACGAGACGGGCGCCGACGGCGGCGGCCAGGTGGCCGGGGCCCGTGTCGTTGGCCACGACCACGCTGCTGTTGGCCAGCAGGGCGGCATAGACATCCAGGGGGACGCCGGCCAGGGTCTGGGCGTCGGGGTAGTCGGTACGAGCCTGGATGGTTTCCGGCCCCGGGCCGGGCATGAGCAGTACCGGCAGTTCGGGGACGAGTTGCCGGCACAGGGTGGGAAAGCCGGGCCAGGCCTTGCTGGCGCCTTTCAGGGTGCCGGTGGCAAAGGGCACCAGGCAGGCGTAGGGCAGGATGCGTGACTGGCCGTTGTCGGTGTCCTGCACCAGGCCCTGCTGGTGCAGCAGTTTCAGGGCGGCGGCCCGGGCGTCATCCGTCAGTGGCAGCGTGGGCCAGTCCATGGGGGGCGCCTGGAAGGCCGGAGCCTGTCTTGCGGTTGGGGCGGCGCTTCCATTCGGGGTGGGGCGGCCATCGGCTGCCGGGGGGGCGGATGGCATGGCGCTTGATGGGGGCGCGGCTGTGCGGGCATCCAGGCCATCGGGCCGGCCGGAGGTGAGGGGGCCGGCGACGTTCCAGAAGCGCTGGCTTTCATGCAGCGGCTGTGTGGGCTGGGCAACGGGGTGGGTGAGGAACCAGCCCCGGCCGTCCTGGCGGTAGCCGACGGTGTTGAGTCCGGCCAGCCAGGCATCCAGGGCGCTGGAGAAGGAGTTGGTGAGCAGCAGGGTGTTGAGGCGCTTGTCGAAATCCGCGTCGAGGGTGCGGACATCCCGGGCCAGGCCGCGCAGCAGGTGGACCCGTTCGCGCAGGGTGCCGGGGAGGGTATGCACGGGCCAGCTGCAGCCGGCCAGCAGGGGGACAGCCCAGCGCTTGCCTACCAGTTGCAGCGCGTAGCCGTGATGATGCAGGTGCCAGAGGGTGGGCAGGCTCATGACGACATCGCCGACCCAGTTCGGCAGACGAACGATGAGTGGTCGCATTTGTGGATAATTCAGTGGTCTTCCACCGATTATGGAGTGAAACGAGATGCAGGGTGCAGACAACCAGAGTCGTCGGGTGCTGAACGGTGCAGCGGTGATTGCCTTCCATCAGCAGTGTCTGGCGCTGCCGGGCTGGCCCAAGGCGGGCGTGGCGCCGGACGGCCATGCGCTGGACCAGGCGCCGGCCACGGACGATACGCAGGTGCTGCTGTGGCACTGGGTGGGCAACAACCACCGCTTCAACAGCCTGTTGTGGGACGAGGAGGATCTGGCACGGCGTACCCGTGTCTCGGCCGAGGAGATTGCCGGCAACAAGCGGGCCATCGACGGCTACAACCAGGCGCGCAATGACGCCACCGAGCGGGTGGACGAGCTGCTGCTGCTGGGGCTGGGTCTGGTGGATCCGTCGTCGGTGGGCGGTGATTCGCCGGTGAGCCTGGCGGGCCAGGGGGCGCGGATGAACAGCGAGACGGCCGGCAGCATCATCGACCGGATGTCGATCATGGCGCTGAAGGTGCGGGCGATGAAGGCGCAGACCGAGCGCACCGATGTGGACGAGGCACATCGTGCGGCCTCGCGGGCCCGGCTGGCGCGGCTGGAGACGCAGCGCGACGATCTGGGCCGCTGCCTGGACGAGTTGATGGCCGACTGCCGTGCCGGCAAGGCCTATTTCAAGGTGTACCGCCAGTTCAAGATGTACAACGACCCGGCGTTCAACCCGGCGCTAGTGGCCGAGCGCGGCGCCTGAGCGGAGACGATCATGGCTTCATCGGATACGAAACCGGCGTCAGAAGGGACTTCGATGCCGCAGGTGCATGCGGAGCGGGGCGGCCATCCGGCGCTGGAGGATCGGCCCACGGCCACACCGCATGCGATCCTCAATGCGCCGCGCCGTCGCCGTATCCGGGTGCGGCTGGTGGACATGGTCATCGCTTCGGTGGCGTGCCTCTTCCTGCTGGTGCAGTTCCTGCCGGGAGTGAGGTCCAAGGGCTGAGAAACGGGCATAGCGCCGAGAGCCAGCGCTCACTTTTCTGGTCCAGGTTCAGGCTGGCGTAGGCCGGACTGGTGGAGGGCAGCACCACGGTCTGGTAGCCCAGTGACTGAAAGAATGCCTGCTGACGACCTGCATGCTGGCCGTTGAAGCCGATCAGCTGCAGGTGGGGCAGGCGCGCCAGCAGGGGCTGGAATTCGTTGCCCAGGGCTTCGCGGATGGCGCTGTCCAGGCTGCCCTGACGGTGGCAGCGGCCCACGGTGTCCCACAGGGCGATGCGGTGGCGACGCAGCAGGGCCAGTCGCGCCTCGTAGGGCAGCTCGGCTGTGGGCTCGCCCGTCAGCCGGCCCATGATGGGCCAGAACTGGTTGCGGGGGTGCGCGTAGTAGGCCCGGGCGGCCAGGGAGGCATTGCCCGGAAAGCTGCCCAGCAGCAGGATGCGCGCGTCTTCACGCCAGACTGGGGGCAGGCCCTGGTGGGGTGGAGTGTCGGCGGCCGTGTCGCCGTTGCGCCTTGCCTCTGCCGGGTCGGGGGTGGGTAGGTTGTCGGGGTTGCGGCCTGGTCCGTGAGAGGGCGCCGATGGCGGTGCAGGCGTGTTGCTCATGTGCGGATTATCGCGCTTGACAAGCCTGTGGGCTGATGAAGACGTGTGCGGGCTGCAGGTTGCAGGTTGCGGCGGTACCTGTTTTCTTCTGAGTGGTGCCTGTTTTCTTTCGGGGGCATCTGTTGCCTTGGGGCGCGCATGGCTGGCCTGACGGGGGGCCGACGGTAGAATGGGAGCGGGCCCGGCTGTGGGCCGGGCAACTACTGGATCGATTGCATGTTTGACAAGGTGGTCTTTGCGGGTGGCGGGCATCGTTGCTGGTGGCAGGCGGGCTTCTGGGAAGTCCTGCGCGCCGAGATCGAGCTGCGCCCGCGCGTCATCGGGGCAACCTCGATGGGCGCCTTCATGGCTTGCCTGGTCCATGCCAATGACAGCCGGCGTGCGCTGGCCTGGTACGAGCGCGAGCTGGCCGGGGTGCGCACCAACATCGCCTGGCTCAATCTCTTTCGCAAGGATGCGCCGCTGTTCCGTCAGGGGGGCATCTATCGCAAGTCCATGCGGGCGGTGCTGGGGGGCGAGCATTTCCGGCAGCTGCTGTGGGCGGCGCCCGAGATCCGCATTGGTTGCGCGCTGCCGCCGCCCACGCTGACCGAGCGTCAGTTGCGGAGGGTGAGCTGGCGCGAATACCGGCGTGACGCACGGCTGATGCCGGCCGCACTGCATGCCCGGTCCGAGCGCACGGCGATGTTTGTGCCGCATGTGAAGCGCCTGCAGGACTGCCGTACCGAGCGGGAGCTGTTCGATCTGCTGCAGGCAGCCAGTGCCTTGCCGCCGCTGGTGCCGCCGGTGGAGCTGGATGGCGTGCCGGCCTGTTCGGGCAGTCTGGTGGATCCGGTGCCGGTGGATCTGGTGGCCGATGTGCCGGGCCAGACGCTGGTGCTGACCACGCGCACCTACAACCGCAAGACGCCGGTCTTTGCGCTGGAAGGCCGGCTCTACGTGCAGCCGTCCGTGCCGCTGCCGGTGGGCAGCTGGGATTTCACGTCGCCCCAGCGTTTTCTGAAGGCCTACGAGCAGGGACGGGTGGATGCCGAGTCCTTCCTGAAGCTGTTTGGCCTAGGGGCTTTCCAGCCCGAGGCGCAGTTTGGCGGGGCGCTGCTGGTCGGTACCGGCTGGACGGAGGCACCCGGCGCAGAGAACAATGCCGAGGCGGCTGAAAACGGTGCGACGGCCGAGGAGGCAACGTCGGACGGTGAAGCGGCCGCCGAACGTCCTGCAGATGCGGATGCGGTGGCCAAGGCTGCTACGGGCACGGCCGATGAGGCGGGAACGGACAGGACACTGCCGGCCGGGCGTGCCGACGGCGCTGGGGCCGATACGGCGACGTGGTCATCGGACGAAGGGACCGACCTGCCGGTGGGGATCGGCAACGACCGGGAGTCGCAGGCCGCTGCTCAGGCTGCCTGGGAAGAAGAGATCGATGATGATCCGCTCACGTTGAGCGACGATCGCACCGTGGGCGAGCCTCACGACAAGCTTTTTGAGCGTGCCCGGCGGGCACGGGAAGAGGGGCGGTAGGCGACGCCCGGAGCGGGGTTCAGTCGGCGCGGCGGGCGGCCACCAGCATGCCGCCGCCCAGCAGCATGAGCAGCCAGGCCAGCAGGGTGCCGGCAATGGAGGAGCGTACGATGGCGGAGGCCGAAACCAGGGCACCGGCGGCCAGCAGGCAGCGGGCAGTGGTGAGAGTACGCTGGGCAGGGGTGGATGCGGACATGAAGGCCCCACCAGGAAGGGAAAGTGGCGCGCCCGGCACGAATCGAACGTGCGACCCTTGGCTTCGGAGGCCAATACTCTATCCCCTGAGCTACGGGCGCGCTGAGCTTTTGAAGAATACAGCTTTTCCGGATGGGCGTCCAGTGCTTGCGGCCAGGGCGGGAAGGAAAGCGGGTTGCCTGTAATTTGGGCAGCTTGCGTGATCTCTTGGGGTCGCTGCCGAGGAGGCGTGCTCGGGCAGTGCGCATTTTCTGTCCCGAGGGAGGCCATGACGCCGTCTGGCGGGCCGCTCTGGCCGAGAGCTGATCCTGATCAACACGATCAGTAGGGTTTTGCTCTATAAAAATGCGATTCATCATGGGTGCCGGCCCTGATCGACCTGCCGCAGGCAGGAATGTGTGCCGTGCCCGGATACCTGGAATCTATAGAAAGCAGCGCGGAGCATTCATGGCCAATAACACTCCTGGCACCCCTGCCGGCAAGCAGACCGGCGAGAAGATGCGGTTCTTCAAGTCGAACACCCAGTTGGTCGTGGTGGTGACGGCGGCACTGGTCCTGCCGGTCGCCATCATTTCGGCGATGATCGGGGCGTCCGGCAGCAGCCCGCGCGCGGCCGACGAGATGTCGTCTGAAGTCATCGAGGCACGCATCCGTCCGGTGGCTGGCTTCGAGCTGCAGGAGATGAAGAAGGGTGGCCCGGCCCGGACCGGTGAGGAAGTGTTCAAGGGCGTGTGCACGGGCTGCCATACGGCGGGCGTTTCGGGCGCACCCAAGTTCGGCGACAAGGCCGCTTGGGCACCGCGCATTGCGCAGGGTCTGGATACGCTGCTGCAGTCGGCCACGAAGGGCAAGAACGCCATGCCGCCGCAGGCGGGTGGCGAGTACTCCGACCAGGAGGTCGCCAACGCCGTGGTCTACATGGCCAACGAGGGCGGTGCCAACTTCGAGGCACCCAAGCTGGAAGAGAAGAAAGAAGGCGACGAGTAAGCGCCTGCCTGCGCTTGAGCGCCCCATTCATGCAGGTTTCGGCCTGCAGGGATGGGGCGTTTCCCTTTCAGCTGGGGACGGCGCCGCGCTGTTCCAGCATGGCGCGCAGCGCTGCCAGTTTCTTGCGGGCCTCGTCGGCCGAAACGGGGACGTTGCGCGTTCCTTCGGCTTCGAGCTGCATCTCGGTGATGAAGCGTGAGGGCTGGCAGTCCACCATCTCGCGGGCGCGCTTGCGCTGCCGGCACCATGAGAGCGTGAGGCTCTTGCGGGCGCGGGTGATGGCGACATACATCAGCCGCCGCTCTTCCTCCAGGCGTTCGGCGTCGATCTTTTCGCGGTCCACGGGCGAGCCGTTCACGTCGTCCAGGCCGTCATCCTCGCGGCCGGCGTGGGGCATGATGCCTTCTTCCACGCCGATCAGGAAGACGTGCGGGTACTCCAGCCCCTTGCTGGCGTGGACGGTGGACAGGCGCACGGCGTCACCGTCCTCGTCGCGGCCTTCCAGGCGGGTCACCAGCGAGATGTGCTGGGCCATGTCCACCAGCGTCTTGCCGTCATCGTCGGCGCGCTTGCCGATCCAGTCGCGGAACTCGCAGACGTACTGCCAGCGGGTGGTGGCGCTGCGCTCGTCGCCCTGTTCGGACAGGTAGGCCTGGTAGTCGATGGCGCTGATCAGCGCATCCAGCACGGTGGAGGCAGGCTCGCGCTCGGCACGCCATTTCAGGCGGTTGATGAAGTCGCCAAAGACGCGCAGCGGATGCAGCTGGCGATCGGTCAGGCGGCTTTCCACGCCGGCTTCGAACATGGCCTGGAACAGGCTGATATCACGCTCGCCGGCGTATTCGCCCAGCAGCTTGAGGGTCTGCGGACCGATGCCGCGTCGGGGCGTGGTGGCGGCGCGGATGAAGGCCGGATCGTCGTCGTCGTTGGCCAGCAGGCGCAGGTAGGCGCACAGGTCCTTGATCTCGGCACGGTCGAAGAACGACTGGCCGCCGGAGATCTGGTAGGGGATGTGCTCTTTGCGAAGCATCTGCTCAATGACCCGCGCCTGGTGGTTGCCGCGGTAGAGCACGGCGAAGTCCGACCATTTCAGGCGCTTCTCGAAGCGGGCTGCCTGGATGCGCTTGACGACGGTTTCGGCTTCGTCCTCGTCGTCGTCGCAGGGCAGTACCTTGAGCGGATCGCCCTCGCCCAGGGCCGACCACAGCGTCTTGGTGTAGAGCTTGGGATTCTTGGCGATGAGGGTGTTGGCCGCGTGCAGGATGGTGCGGGTGGAGCGGTAGTTCTGCTCCAGCTTGATGACGGTAAGGTTGGGAAAGTCCTGCCCCAGGCGCTTGAGGTTCTCCAGCGAGGCGCCGCGCCAGCCGTAGATGGACTGGTCGTCGTCGCCCACGGCCGTGAGGCCCGTGCGGTTGCCCACCAGCTCCTTCAGAAGCGCGTACTGTGCCACGTTGGTGTCCTGGTATTCGTCCACCAGGAAGTACCGCAGCTTCTCCTGCCAGAGGCGGCGAGCTTCCTCGTCCTGGCGCAGCAGCTTGAGCGGCAGGCGGATCAGGTCGTCGAAATCCACCGCCTGGTAGCCTTCCAGCGTGGCCTGGTATTCCATGTAGGCACGGGCGATGCGCAGCTCGCTCTCGCCCCGGGCTTCCTTGAGCGCCGTCTCAGGCTCGATCATGGCGTTCTTCCACAGCGAGATGCGCGTGGCGGCCAGCCGGATGAGCTTGCGGTCGGTGGTCTGCAAAAGCTGCGCCAGCAGGCCGGCGCAGTCGTCGCTGTCGAAGATCGAGAACGAGGGCTTGAGTCCGATGCCCCGGCCGCTGGTGCGCAGCATCTTCATGCCCAGCGAGTGGAAGGTGGAGATGGTCGGACGTTCGGAGGCGGGGAGCTTGCGCTGCTGGGCGAAGCGCTCGGCCATTTCGGCCGCCGCCTTGTTGGTGAAGGTGATGGCCGCAATGGCCCGGCCGGTGAAACCGGCATCGATCAGGTGCAGGAGCTTGGCGGTGATGACGCGGGTCTTGCCCGAGCCGGCGCCGGCAATGACCAGGCTGGGGCCGTCCAGGTGCTTGACGGCCTGGGCCTGTGCGGGATTGAGTTCAGCCACGGTTGGGGAATGAGAACAGCAGGCAGGTCGGGCAGGACGGGGACAGGGCAGGAGATGCCGGGAAGCAATATTGCAAGTGAGTGCTCACGTGCAAGGTGCCAGGGGCCGGGGAGGCCGCTTCGGCGAGGCCGGTGTCCGCGTCTTCATCCGACGGGAAGGGGGGCTATTATCGGACGAATCGGCAGCGGGCGTCTGTCGCAATGGTGAGTTCATGCAACGGGTGTTGCGACTGTGGCTGCGTCAGATCTCCTGCGGGTCGATGATCAGTTGCCAGCGCACGCCCTTGTGGTGATGGCCCGCGCTGCCGGCCACGCCGGTGGCGTGGTCGCCCGCCCCCACGGAGGCCTGCCAGCTGGCCAGCAGGGCGTGCAGGCTGGGGCGGTGGCTGCTCTCGATGAGCAGCTGCGCACGGAAGACCTTGTTGACCTGCGCCAGGGGCATGGGAACGGGGTCACAGATTTCCACGTGGGCGTCGGGGTGGACGGTGGGGCCTTGGTATCTTGTTGAATTTTCGTTGTTATCAATAATTCTGCTGAGCGTGTCGGACCCGGCTTCCTCGCCTCTGGATGGCGGGGTGAAGGCGGGAGCTTGAAAGGCCACCTGGCCGTCTGGTCTGTTGTCATTTGTAATTACAAAGCTTGTTGAGGGCTGAGGCTCTGAGATTTTCGCGTCGTAATTTGTAATTCTGACAGGAGACTGCGCTGCGTTCGAATGCGCACTGAAGGCCTCGGATGGCACCGATCCGTGCCCGGAAGTGCCGGGCCGTTGCTGTTGGGTACGGGCCGTCTGGATGGCCTGCAGCAGGTACTGGCGTGCGTCCTGAAGGAAGGCCAGGGCGTTGTCCAGGTCGCGGGCCTGGGCCTGCAGCAGGGCCTGGAAGCCGAAGGGCGGCAGGGCACCGGCCTGCCGGTCGGCCAGCTGGGCTGCCGCAAAGCTGGGGTAGTCGTGGCGGCGCAGGGACTCGAAGAGCGGATGCTCGGGGTGGCGGGTCTGGATGAGGGTTCGGGCATGTTCGCTGCGATGGCGGCCAGCCCGACCGGCCACCTGCATCAGGGTGGCGAAGAGACGCTCGGGGGCGCGGAAGTCGGTCGTGAACAGGCCGGCGTCGGCATCCACCACCACCACCAGCGTCAGGCGGTCGAAATCGTGTCCCTTGGCCAGCATCTGTGTGCCCACCAGCAGATTGGTGCGCCCGGCGTGCACGTCGTCCAGAAAGGCCTGGGTCGCCCCCTTGCGTCGTGCCACGTCACGGTCCAGGCGGCCGATGTGCGCACTGGGGAAAAGCGTTGCCAGCGCGTCTTCCAGTTTCTGGGTACCGCGCCCGAGCGGGGCCAGATCCTGGTTGCCGCAGGCCGGGCACGCACGGGGTACGGTCTGCGTGGTGGCGCAGTGATGGCAGACCAGGCGATAGCGCGGGGGGCGCTGATCGCCGCTCTCTCTGGCTTCATCCAGAGGAAGGATGCCCAGGGACGGCTCGTCCCCGGTGCCCGGCGCGCTGCCCGGGGTTCCGGATGGGGCGCGGGAGGCGGCTCGGGCCGCGGACGCTTTTGTCTTGCGCTCTCCGGCACCGGGCGAGATGCGGTGCAGCACGCGATAGGCGTCGCACCGGTTGCAGCGCGACAGCCAGCCGCAGGCATCACACCCGAGTACCGGGGCGAAGCCCCGCCGATTCAGGAAAAGCAGCGCCTGCTCGCCGCGGGCCAGGGTCTCGCGGATGGCCTGCAGGCTTTCCTCGGCCAGGCCTTCCTGGGTCTTGGCACCCCGCAGGGCCACGGTCTTCACCTTGGGCAGGGCCGCCTGGCTGCGGGCCCGATGGCGCAGGCGCAGCAGCCGATAGCGGCCCAGCTGCGCGTTGTGCCAGCTCTCCAGCGAGGGCGTGGCCGAGCCCAGCAGCACGGGGATCCGGGCCAGACGCCCCCGGGCGACGGCCATGTCGCGTGCCGAGTAGCGCAGACCCTCCTGCTGCTTGTAGGAAGGGTCGTGTTCCTCGTCGACGATGATGGCGCCCAGGCGAGGAAGCGGGGCCAGAACGGCCAGACGCGTGCCCAGGATGATGCGTGCCCGGCCGCTGGCCGCCGCCAGCCAGTGACTGGCCCGCGCGGCATCGGTCATCTCGCTGTGCAGGACGGCAATGGGCTCGCCGGGAAAGCGGCGCTGCAGCTGCATCTGCAAGGCAGGCGTCAGTCCGATTTCCGGCACCATCAAGAGCACCTGAACATCCGGCTGTGAGGCCAGAAGGCGCTCCATCCAGTGCAGATAGACCTCGGTCTTGCCGCTGCCGGTGATGCCGTGCAGCAGCCATGGACGAGGGGCTGGCTGGGAGGCCCCCGATGTGAGGGGTGGGTCGGCCTCGGTGCGAGCCCGCGAGGGGAGGGGAGTCCCGTTCGCGGCAGGGGTTGCGGAGGGCGTGGGCGCTGGGGATTGGGTGGATGCAGCAGGGGACGGCATGGCCGGGGCAGATCCGTCTGGTCTCGCGCCTTGCCATGCGCACAGTTCAGCCAGCACGGCCTGCTGTTCGGCGTTCAGTTCGGGGGCGGTGGACGGTGCGTCGTGTCCGTCATCCAGCGTGGCCGAGAAGTCTTCCAGCCGCGCGACGGCGTCCTTGCGGCTGCGTGCGGTGGGTGGGGTGCGCAGCAGCTTGGGCAGATTGCCTACGGCCAGGTCGGCCAGGCTGCCGTGGTAATAGCGGGCCACGAAACGAAGAAAGGCCAGCCATTCGGGGGAAGGAGCGGGTAGATCCTCGCGGACTGCCTCGATGGGCTTGATGTCTTGGGCTTTCAGCCCGGCCGGCAGGGTGCTGGCGTCGTGGCGTTGCAGGGCCAGCCCCGTGCGTCTTCCCTTGCCCCAGGGCACGGTCACCCAGTGGCCCGCAGGCTCTGGCCCCTCGGTCGGACAGCGATAGCTGAAGCAACCGGCCAGCGGCCCGTCGATCAGGACCTGGAGATAGGGAGCAGACACGGCAGAAGATCGGACGTGAAGGGGGGACAGGTAGCACGTCGCGCCGGCCAGGGATGGCACGGTGTGCGAAGTTTTGGTGTCGATATTGTGCCGCAGGGGGCCCATCCTGACGGGGCGGGGCTGCATGTGGGGGCGTCCTCGCGTGTGTCTGCGGGTGTGGCGATGCGACGACGACCAGGTTTCCGCGGGCTGTCGCCTCAATACGGGGTGGGGTTGATGGCCTGCATCGGAATTTTCGCGTCAAGATCAGGTGTTTTCATGAAGTGGTTTGAAAGAATGTTATGTAACCAATTGATATATAAGGATATCGACGTTTATGCACAAAAACTGTGGATAACTCTGTGAGAAAAGTGGGGCAATCGCCCCCAAACCCGCATGGCGCCTAGGAAAGGGGTTCCTTGCCCAGAAATACACCAAAGAAAAATGCCTTTTGAATCAATGACTTGAAGAAAAGATATCTCGATTTGCACAACACCTATCGGTTGTGGCAGCACGATCGTCGTTCTGTGCATAACCACGAAAAATCACCGTTCTCAGGTTAGGGAGCACTCGCCTACGCGCCAAGGCTCACCTTTTCTACTGCTATCGAAGTCGGACAGCCGATTGGTTACAGGCGGTGGATGCGTGGCGATGAACGGCGCCATGGAAGAAGGGAGGCATGCAGGTGCACGTCCGTGAACGGGGGCGATGGCTGGCGGCCTGCGTGCAACAGTGGCGTATTCCGAATGGTGTGGGTGGAGGGCATCCGGTGGGGAGGCCGGATGGTGCATTCGTATGTGAGGGACCGACGCATCGTGTTCCCGCGTTGCCTGCATGCCGTTCATCGGTGCTCGGGAGCGCCCCTGTACGGTGGGTATCTCTCTGGTATTTACGTGACTGAACAGGAATCGTTCTCTACCTGTTGACAAGTCCAGCAACTTGGCGGCGCCTGAAGCCGTACTTAAGGGATGCAAAGGTGACAGGGCGGTTACCGTTCATCGGTCGGGAGATGTGCGTTTTTTCACAGAATCAGTGGATAAGTATGTGAACTCGGTCCGGGCAAACCTGAAAGATCCTGTGTTCATGCGGGTCTTTAGGGTGTTGCCTAAATTTTGAACTGGGGAGATGCCATGCCCGACAGACGGTCGGTCGGCGTGAGTTTTTGTTACGAAAACAGCGTGAGAAAGGCCCGAAGTTGTGCACAAAAACAGTGGATAACTCTGTGGGATCTCCATTCGCAACCGGCGCAAGCCCACTGTTGATGCGGGTTTTCCGGGATTGCCGTTTTTTTGGACGCCCTCGACAACTGTGCCACCCATGGCAAGAGTGAAGCCGACCAGTGGTCGACGGCCGTCGCTTGAACGGCAGACCAGGAACCCGTCAATGGTCGCTGGACGTGGGTTATTTCACAGAATCAGTGGATAAGTGTGTGGGAAGGGGAAGGGTAAGCCCGTCGAGCCCTGTATCCATGCGGGATGGGCAGGTACTGCCTGAATTTTGGGCACACGGATTTCTCACGTTCATGGCCCGAAAGTCGCGTTGTCTGGATGACACAGGGAGGCCTGGTTGCGCAGATCAGGGGAGTTTTCTGTGGATAACTTTGTGAGGACAAGTCCTGATGAACTTGTCAAATCGAGAGGCTGTCATCTTTTTCAGCGATGCAGCAAGCCAACAACGGATATATTTTCTTATAAAACAATAAGATATATGTTCTTTGGCGGCTGGAGGCTGACAAGCCCCTGGCAACTGCCCAGGGCGTCTTTCTGTGGATAACTTTATGGATAAGTGAAAAAGACTCTGTGCTGCAAAGACTTCCGTCAGGTGTGAGCGCCCGATGAGAAAGGTGGGCCCACTCGCTGAGGGCAAAAAAAGGGCGGCTGTCGCCGCCCGATACCTGGCTCAGATCAGACCAGGCTTGCCATGCTGTCCTGAGTCGCTGGAAGGCCCTTGCAAGGCGCTTTCCATCTGCTGGCGGGGATTCCTGCAAGTAATTCCCGCCAACCGGTCAGGACGGTCTTCTCAGCCGCGTTTCATCAGTCCTTCACACGGTGACCGAACAGGCCGAAGTAGACGATGTAGCAGTAGCAGGCGGCTGCCACCCAGAACGAGGGCAGCAGGCCCACCGTGTCAGCCACGACGCCCTGGAACAGCGGCACGATGGCGCCCCCGACGATGGCCGTGGCCAGCATGCCCGAGGCCTGGCTGGTGTGCCGCCCCAGGCCACGCGTGGCCAGCGAGAAGATGGTCGGGAACATGATGGAGTTGAAGAAGCCGCAGGCCAGCAGGCAGTACATGGCCAGGTGCCCGCCCTGCGCGATGGCCAGCGAGATCAGCAGCACGTTCATCAGGGCGTTGAACGACAGGTAGATCCCCGGCCGGATGATGTTGAGCAGGTAGCTGCCCAGGAAGCGGCCCACCATCGCACCGCCCCAGTAGTAGGTCAGGTAATGGGCGGCCGTGGCTTCCTTCAGCCCAGCCACTTCCGGCAGACCCATCACGCTCACCAGCAGGCTGCCGATGGCCACTTCGGCACCCACATAGCAGAAGATGCCCACGGTACCCAGCTTCAGGTGGTGGTAGTGCCAGGCGCTGGTGCGGTCGTCATGCGCGTGGGCCGAGACCTCCTGCGCGATCTTTTCCGCGGCGGGCAGTCGGATGAAGAACACGGTGATGGCCAGCAGGATCAGGATGCCTGCCAGAATCAGGTACGGCTCCTGCACGGATGCCGCTTGCCCGGCCTGGTACTTGGCCAGGTCAGCTTCGCTCATCTTGCTCAGCTGGTCCGGCGAGATGATTTCGGTGCTGAGGATGAAGAGGGCGCCGATGGAGGGGGCCACGGTAGTGCCCAGCGAGTTGAAGGCTTGCACCAGGGTCAGCGTGCGGGCTTCCTTGCCCGGGGGGCTCAGCAGCGTCACGTAGGGGTTGCCGGATACCTGCAGCAGCGTCACGCCGCTGGCCAGAATGAAGAGGGCGCCCAGAAAGATGGGATAGGACTTGGAGCCTGCGGCCGGATAGAACAGCAGGCAGCCCGTCGCGGCGATCAGAAAGCCGCCGATCACCCCGTTCTTGTAGCCCAGGCGCGAGATGAACTTGCCGAAGGGAATGGAGGTGATGGCGTAGGCAGTGAAGAAGCAGAACTGAACCAGCAGCGCCTGCGCGTAGTTCAGCGAGAAGACTTCCTTCAGGTGGGGTACCAGGATGTCGTTCATGCAGGTGATGAACCCCATCATGAAGAACAGACTGGTGAGGACGGTGAGGGCCTGGTTATTGTTCTGATGCGGGCCGGCTTGCGGCGCCGCAGTTGGAATTGTAGCCATGGACGGATCCTCGGTTGGTGGGCGGGGGGAGGGACAGGCACCGGGGATCCCGTCAGGGTGGACGGGGTCCCCTGACGCCAGCCCTCAGTCAGGCGTCGACCTGATTGGACAGGGCGACGGCAGCACCGATCAGACCCGGGTTCTGGGCCAGCACGATGTAGACGGGAATGACGGCCAGGTAGCCTTCGAAACGGCCTTTGCTCTCGAAGCGGTTGCGGAACGGCGAGGTGACGAAATAGTCGATGAATCGACGAATGATGCCGCCGCACAGATAGACGCCGCCCCGTGCACCCAGCGTCAGGGCCAGGTTGGACGACACGGTGCCCAGCATGGCGCAGAAGATGTCCAGGCTCAGGCGGGCGAGCGGCGACGAGCCGCTGAGCGCCTGCTTGCTGATCTCTGCCGCACTGAGCGGCGGGCGCTCGATGCCTTCGCGGTCGGCCAGTGCCTCATAGATGAGGGACAGGCCCGCGCCCGACAGGAAGCGCTCGGCCGAGACGTGGCCGTGCTTGCGGTTGGCGTACTGCCAGATGTGGATTTCGGTGTGATCAAAGGGGCTGAAGCTGACGTGGCCCCCTTCGCCCGCCAGCGCGGTATAGCCGCCCCGGCCGTTGGGGATGAGGCCCGAGACGCCCAGACCCGTGCCCGGCCCGATGACGGCGATGGGCGCGTCCTCCACGGGGGCGGCCCCGCCCACCTGCAGCAGCTCGCGCTTGGGCAGGTGGGGAATGGCAAGCGCCTGCGCCGTGAAGTCGTTCAGCAGGATCAGGGTATCGAGTTCCAGCGCCTGCCGGGTGGTCTCGATCGAGAATGCCCAGTGGTGGTTGGTCATCTGCACCCAGTCGCCGATGATGGGGTTGGCGATGGCAATGGCCGCATGCTTGATGAGGGGCTGACCCGCCTTGTCCAGATAGGCGCGGATGGCAGCATGCAGGCTGTCATAGTCCTTGGTGGGCAGGGTCTCGATATGCTCCAGCTCAAGCGGGGAAACTTCCAGTGCAAATCGGGCGTTGGTTCCGCCGACATCGGCAACCAGGCGGGGCCAATTGCCGTCTTTCTTGCTGGGTTTGGAAGTGGCCATGAAAACGCTCCTTGTTTCTTCTGTACGCGAGGTTCGGGAGGGCGCGGCGGCCATCGGGCCGCGATGCCTGCTGGTTCTGACGAGGCGGCCCGTGAGGAAAGAGGGGTGTAACGGGCAGCACGCAGGTCTGCCGTCTGTCGGTTGCCAGGCCCCTTGGGGCACAAGCCGATTGACAGTCGGTTACGTCCCATTATGCGGCAGTTTCATAAGGGCCGTGCTGCTATTCCGCACAGAAAGATTGGCGTTAGAAAGTGGCGTCTGCCGAGGTGTGCAGACGTCCCGGACGGCGGAGCCCGGTCGGGTCAGGCGGCAGCGCGTGGGGAGGGCGTGCGGGGCGTCCGGGGGCTCGACGGGCGCTCTGGAGGGCGAGCTCGGGGAGCATTGAGGAGGCCATGGTGGTTTGATGCGTACGAGGTGTATGGGAGATCCGAGCCCCGGATCGATGGGGGGGGCTCCGGAGAGGGGGAATCCCGCGCTCCCCCAGCCTGCAGGTATCGACACATGCGGTACCCACACGATCGCGGAATGGCAGGCATGAAAAAGCCCGCGTTGCGCGGGCTTTCTGCGGGAGGTGAGGGCAGATCAGGCGAAGGGCGAGCGCCGCAGCTTGCGGCTGTGCTCGTGCACCGTCTCGACCAGCACCGAGACGTGCTCGGGTGGCGTGAACTGCGAGATGCCATGTCCCAGGTTGAAGACGTGGCCCCGACCCGTGTTGGCCGCACCGTAGCTGTCCAGCGTGCGGACGACCTGTTCACGCACCTGTTCGGGTGAGGTGAGCAGTGCCATGGGATCGAGGTTGCCCTGCAGCACGCAGGTGGGTCCCACGCGCTTGCGGGCCGTGGCCAGGTTCATCGTCCAGTCGATGCCGATGGCATCGGCGCCGCTGGCGGCCAGGGCCTCCAGCCAGGGGGCACCGCCCTTGGTGAACAGGATGGTGGGCACGCTTTCCAGCACCGTCTCGCCTTTCTCGTTGCGTTCCTTGCGGTACGGGGTGAGCTCGGACAGGATGCGGCGCATGTAGGCCAGCGAAAAGCGCTGGTACGGTCCGTCGGCCAGGATGCCGCCCCAGGTGTCGAAGATCATGACCGCCTGGGCGCCGGCCTCGATCTGGGCATTCAGGTAGTTCGTGACGGCCCGCGCATTGATTTCCAGCACCCGGTGCAGCAGATCGGGACGCTGGTACATCATCGTCTTGATGGTGTGGAAGTCGGTGCCGCCCCGGCCTTCCACCATGTAGCAGGCCAGCGTCCAGGGGCTGCCGGCAAAGCCGATCAGCGGAACACGGCCATCCAGGGCCTGGCGGATGGTGCGGACGGCGTCCAGCACATAGCGCAGCTCCTGGGTCGGATCCGGCGCGAAGAGCGCCTTCACGTCGTCCTCGTGCCGGATGGTCCTCTCGAAACGGGGGCCTTCCCCCTGCTGGAAGCTCAGCCCCAGGTTCATCGCATCCGGGATGGTCAGGATGTCGGAGAACAGGATGGCGGCATCCAGCGGAAAGCGCGCCAGAGGCTGAAGGGTCACCTCGCAGGCCAGCTCGGGCGTCTTGCACAGCGCCATGAAGCTGCCCGCCCGGGCACGCGTGGCGTTGTACTCGGGCAGGTAGCGCCCGGCCTGACGCATGAGCCACACCGGCGTGTAGTCGGTGACCTGGCCCCGCAGGGCGCGAAGGAAGGTGTCGTTCTTCAAGGACAAAATCAGCGTGACCGATATCTGCGAATGGTTTGGATCTGGGCAGTGACCGCCGCCAGTTCGGAGTGGGCACGTGCCAGATCCATCTTGGACTTGGCGTTGGTGAGCGCTTCCTCAGCCGCACGACGGGCCTCGTTGGCACGCGCCTCGTCGAGGTCGTTGCCGCGGATGGCGGTGTCGGCCAGGACGGTGACCAGGTTCGGCTGGATCTCCAGGATGCCACCGGCAACGAAGATCAGTTCGTCGCGGTTCTCGCCCGGCACCCGGATGCGCACCGCACCGGCCTTGATGCGGGTGATCAGCGGGGTATGGTTGGGATAGACACCAAGCTCACCGACCTCACCGGGCAGCACGACGAATTCGGCTTCCCCGGAAAAGATCGACTCCTCGGCGCTGACCACTTCGACTTGAATCGTGTTCATGACGTATGGGTTCTCGCGGGTCAGGTGGGACGATGCGGCTGATGGCATGAGGGATCTTTCGGTTCGCGCCGAAGGCCGGCTTGTGAAAGCCGGGTCCCCGGCGGCGTCATTCGAAACATCCGGTGCGTGCCAGGTTCAGCCGACATCGCCGTTGTCATCGAAGTGGCTGCTTACTTGGCGAGCTTCTTCGCCTTCTCGAACGCCTCGTCGATGCTGCCCACCATGTAGAACGCACCTTCCGGCAGCTCGTCGCATTCGCCGTCGATGATCATCTTGAAGCCGCGGATGGTTTCCTTCAGCGGCACGTACTTGCCAGGCGCACCGGTGAAGACCTCGGCCACGTGGAACGGCTGCGACAGGAAGCGCTGGATCTTCCGGGCGCGAGCCACGGCCAGCTTGTCCTCGGGCGACAGCTCGTCCATGCCCAGCAGGGCGATGATGTCGCGCAGTTCCTTGTAGCGCTGCAGGGTGGCCTGCACGCCGCGGGTGACGTTGTAGTGCTCTTCGCCGATGATGTTGGGGTCGATCTGGCGCGAGGTGGAGTCCAGCGGGTCCACGGCGGGGTAGATACCCAGCGAGGCGATGTCACGCGACAGCACCACGGTGGCGTCCAGGTGGCCGAAGGTGGTGGCCGGCGACGGGTCGGTCAGGTCATCGGCAGGCACGTACACGGCCTGGATGGAGGTGATCGAGCCGGTCTTGGTGGAGGTGATCCGCTCCTGCAGGCGACCCATCTCCTCGGCCAGTGTCGGCTGGTAACCCACGGCGGACGGCATCCGGCCCAGCAGAGCGGACACCTCGGTACCGGCCAGGGTGTAACGGTAGATGTTGTCGACGAAGAAGAGGATGTCACGGCCTTCGTCACGGAAGCGCTCGGCCATGGTCAGGCCGGTCAGCGCCACTCGCAGACGGTTGCCCGGGGGCTCGTTCATCTGACCGAACACCATGGCCACCTTCGACTGCGACAGGTCGTCCTGCACGATGACCTTGGCATCCGACATCTCGTGGTAGAAGTCGTTACCCTCACGAGTACGCTCACCCACGCCGGCGAACACGGACAGACCCGAGTGCTCCTTGGCGATGTTGTTGATCAGCTCGAGCATGTTCACGGTCTTGCCCACGCCGGCGCCACCGAACAGACCGATCTTGCCGCCCTTGGCAAACGGACAGATCAGGTCGATCACCTTGATGCCGGTTTCCAACAGTTCCACCGACGGCGACAGCTCGTCGAACTTGGGTGCCGGCTGGTGAATGCCGCGATGCTCTTCGGTCTGGATCGGACCACGCTCGTCGATCGGGCGGCCCAGCACGTCCATCACGCGACCCAGCACGGCGGGGCCCACGGGCACCTGGATGTTGGCACCGGTGTTCTTCACCGGCATGCCGCGGCGCAGGCCGTCGGACGAGCCCATGGCGATGGTACGGACAATACCGTCGCCCAGCTGCTGTTGAACTTCGAAGGTGAGGCCCTTCTCGGCGAGCGAGTCGCCGGATTCCTCCAGGACGAGCGCGTCGTAGACCTTGGGCATGGCATCGCGCGGGAACTGGATGTCGACGACGGCGCCGATGCACTGAACGATATGACCTTGTGCCATGGGAATTCCTTTGAATACTGTACGTTGATCGGTCGGGGACGTCGTCGGTCAGACGGCCGCAGCGCCGCCGACGATTTCACTGAGTTCCTGCGTGATGGCTGCCTGCCGTGCCTTGTTGTAGGACAGCTGCAGCTCGTTGATGATCTTCTTGGCGTTGTCCGAGGCAGCCTTCATGGCCACCACCCGGGCACTGTGCTCGGATGCCATGTTCTCGGCCAGCGCCTGGTAGATCAGTGCCTCGATGTAGCGCACCATCAGTTCGTCCAGCACCGACTTCGGGTTGGGCTCGTAGAGATAGTCCCAGGAGTAGCCCGGATCGGGACGGTCGAGCTTGCCCTCGGGCAGCGGCAGCAGCTGCTCCACGACCGGCGTCTGCGTCATGGTGTTCACGAAGCGGGTGTAGGCCAGGTACACCGCATCGATCTCGCCTTTCAGGAAGTCGTCGATCTGGACCTTGATGATCGGGACCAGCTTCTCGATGCGCGGCGTGTCGCCGGGCTGCACAAGCTGCGAGACGATCTTCACCCCGGCGCGGTACATGAAGCCCATGCCCTTGGAGCCGATGGTGGTGGCCTGCACGTCGGCACCCTGTGCGTGAAGCTCCTGCATCTTGTGGGTGACAGCCCGGAAGATGTTGGTGTTCAGACCGCCGCACAGCCCCTTGTCGCTGGTCACCAGAATGATGCCGGCCTTCTTCACCTTTTCACGCTTCTGCATGAACGGGTGGACGTACTCGGGGTTGGCGTTGGACAGGTGCGCCGTGATGTCGCGGATCTTCTCTGCATCGCCATATTTCGGGTGCTCACCCGGCATGTAGAAGGGGACATACACCACGTGCTCGTTTCCCAGGGGGCGCAGATTGGTGTACTCCACGATCCCCGGAATATCCATGTCCGGGTCGTTCGTGTTCAGCCAGAAATTGTCCGTGACCGGCCTCTTCAGCTTGGCAATCACGCAGACCACGGCGATGTTCTTCCTGGACTGGTATCTGGCCAGGATGCCCGAGGGCAGATCGGGGGCCAGCCGTGGCACATAGGGCAGGGGAACGGTGCTGATCACCTTGTCGAAGGACTCGGTGCCTGCCGCCGTCTGGACCCCGGTCACTCGTCCATCACTCAACAGGATGCGCTGGACCGGGGTGCTCAGGTGGAAGATGCCGCCTCGAGTTTCGATGGCGTGCTTCATGCCGTTCAGCAGGGTGGCGGAGCCCCCTTCCAGATAGCCCAGTTTCTCGCGGAAGATATCGTAGCGGGATCGGCCGATGCGCCGGATGCGGCTCCAGATCCAGGCGGCGGACAGGTTGCTGGTGTAGTCGTAGAACTTCAGCTCGAAGAGCTTGCGCCACAGGACCTCATAGGCCTCGTTACCCACCCAGCGCTTGATCCAGCCGGTGGCCTCCACGTGGTCCAGCGGGCGCCAGTCGTCACGCCTGGTGGAAAGGAAGGCGTGCAGGCCATAGCGCAGCTTGGCCACCATGCCCAGACCCTTGAAGCGGAGCAGCGCCATGGGATTGCCCCAAGGCTGCAGCCGGTTCTGGAACCAGTAGCCCATGCGGGTTTCCGTCCAGCGCATCCGGTCGGCCAGGCCCAGCTCGTCCAGTACCTGCAGGAAGGCATGGTCCGAGATGCAGTGGAAGTGGTAGTAGCGTTCGATGTCCAGGCCGCCAAAGTCGAAGGTGGCCGTCATGCCACCCACGCGGTCGTCGGCCTCGAATACCACGGGCTGATGACCATCCAGTGCCATCTGATAGGCAACGGCCAGCCCCATGGGGCCGGCTCCCAGTACGGCAATGCGTGTCCTGTCGTTCATGGCGTCAGAACTCCAGCACGATCTTGCCGTAGCGAGGATCGTTGAAGGTCTCGTCGATGGCCTGACGGAAGGGGGTGGCTTGAACACCGAAGATGCCTGGCCAATCGATCACCTCGAACTCGTCCTTGGCGCTCAGGGCCGCCAGCTGCTGGGTGGTGAATGGCGGGTTCCGGTCGAACAGTGCCCAGGTCCAGAGCAGTGCGTAGAAGATCCCATAGGGAATGCGCACGATCGGCGTGCGCGAGCGCGTGGCGGTCTTGATCTCACGAATGATGTCGATGTAGTCGACCTTCTCGTGCCCGGAGATGTTGTAGATTCCTTTCAGCTCCGGATGCTCGATGCAGCTGATGATGATGTCGCAGAAGTCGCCTGCGTACAGGGGCTGACGCATGTACTTGCCATCGCCGGGAATGGGGAAGACAGGTACCTTCTGCATGAATCGGGAAAGCCACCCCAGATGCTTGCGGTCGAACCAGCCAAACATCAGCGTCGGGCGCAGGATGGGGCAGGGAATGCCGCTTTCCAGAACCAGTTTCTCCTGGTCCTTCTTGGTGTTGGTGTAGAAGTCATCGGCCACGGACTCCACGACGGACGAGCTGATGTGAACCAGCTGGGGAACGCGGTGGGCCTTGATGGCGTCCAGAATCTTCTGGCTGGCCGTGATGTTGTTGCGAACGAACTCCTGATAGTCATTGCCCCCGATCTGGGCCTGCAGCATGACGACGGTGTCGGCACCCTCGAAGTGTCGCGTCCAGTCTCCGGAAAGGGACAGGTCCACCTGCTCGACCGTGATGTCCGGCTGGATGCGACGCAGGATGTCGACATTGGTGGGGTGCTTGTCCAGCACGATGATGTTCCGGTAGCCCTGGTCCTTCAGCCTGGCAACCAGGTTCTGTCCCACCAGCCCGGCACCGCCGGGCAGGATGATTTTCTTTTGCGTATCCATGTCGTGTATGGGTCCCGGAGCGTGCGACGACGGGCAGGATGTTGAAGCCCTGTGGCACGTTCGATAGGGGTTCAGATATCAAGCCTGTTGAAGACAAATGCCGGCAGGTTCCGGATCACCAACATGATCAGCGCCCATTTGCCGGGCGTGTAGAGCACTTTCCTGCCCTTGGCCACCGCATTCACGATGTCCTGGGCCACCCGCGCGGATGAGGCCAGGCGTGCGCCTTGCTGCTTCAGGTGTGCCGTCATCGGTGTATCGGTGGGTCCGGGCTTGACCAGCAGCACGTTGATGTCGCTGTGGGCTAGCCGGTGCTGCAGACCCTGTGCATAGCGATCCACCAGTCCCTTGGCGGCGCCATAGACGTAATTGGATTTGCGACCCCGATCGCCCGCCACCGACCCGATGATGGCGACGGTACCGTGGCCGCGCTGCAGCATGACGCTTGCCAGCGCCTCAGCGAACAGCACGGGGGAGACGGCGTTCACCATCAATGCCTGTCGGTTGGCAGCCAGATCATGCTGGCAGGCATGCTGGTCGGGTAGCATTCCGTGCGCCACCAGGGCGATGTCGATGGTGCCTTCGGCCGCAATATCGTGAATCAGGGCATCGATGGCGGCCGGATCCTGGAAGTCGACGGTCAGTCGGCTGATCCGTGCGCCGGGCGCTCGCACGTGCAGGTCATCGCCGATGGTTGCCAGTCGGCTTTCGTCGCGCCCCACCAGTACCAGTTCGGCAGGTGCCTCGGCGGCCCACAGCCGGGCGCATTGCTCGGCAATGGCCGAGGTGGCGCCGATGATGACGATCTTCCTGCCGGACGGTCGGATTGTCGCGTTCATTCAGTCTCCCATCAGTCTGCGGGAAAGGGCGGAGCGGATGCCCGGATCCCGATAGGGCAGGAACTCTCGTAGCCGTGGATAACCGGCCAGGAACATGTCGCGTGGCATCCGGGCGTCCTTGGCCAGGTAGAGTCGTCCCTGGGCCTCGCGCACGATGGCGTCCAGTCGCTCGAACAGCCGCAGCGTGCGCTCGCCATGGTTCGGAAAGTCCAGTGCCAGCGTCACGCCCGGCATCGGAAAACTCAGCATGCCGGGTGCCTGGCGGCTGCCGAAGGTCTTCAGCACGGCCAGGAAGGAGCCTTCGCCGGCGTTCGAGATGGCCTGCAGCATGGCCTGCACCGCATCGCGTCCGTTCTCCATCGGGACCACGCTCTGGTACTGATAGAAGCCTTTGGGACCGTACATCAGGTTCCAGGCGTGCAGGTTGTCCAGCGGGTAGAAGAAAGGTTCGTAATGGACGATGCTGCTGTCGCTCTTTCCCTTGTTGAGGTTGAAGTAGGCCCAGTTGAAGGGGCGCAATGTCAGCGCGTTCACCAGCGATACTGGCGGCTGCAACGGCATGGTTCGGGTGTGCGGCCGGGGCATGGGGCGTGGGCCGACATCGGCGTGGTTGCCCCGCATGAAGAGTCCGCGTCCCTGGGCAGACAGGCAGTCGATCCAGGACACCGAGTACTCCCAGTCGTTCTCGGACGCTGCGGACAGGGCAAAGAACTCGTCCAGGCTGGTGTACGGAATGGTCTGAGATTCCAGCCAGGGGCCGGGCACACGGCGCAGCTTCAGCTCGGCCTGCACGATCACGCCAGTGAGCCCGATGCCGCCCACCGTGGCCGCAAACCAGTCGGCATTCTCGGTGGGGCTGCAGGTCAGTTCAGTGCCGTCGGTTCGCGCCAGAGTGAAGGACAGCAGGTGGTCGCCGAATGAGCCGGCACTGTGGTGCCCCTTGCCATGAATGTCGTTGGCAATGGCACCGCCCACGGTGATCAGCTGCGTGCCGGGGGTGACTGGCAGCATCCAGCCACGCACGACGGCCAGGCGCTGAATGTCCTGCAGCAGCACGCCGGCATCGCAGACCAGACGGCCGTTCTCCTCATCGAAGGAAATGAAGCGGTCCATGCCTCGGGTCAGCCACAGGGTTCCTCCCGGGTTCAGGCAGACGTCGCCATAGCTGCGACCGTTGCCGAAGGCCAGACCCGGGGCCGACTTGCGAATGCACGCAGAGACTTCCTGCGGACGGGGGAGGGGGGTGAGCTGGTGCTCATCACGCGACAGTCTGCCCCAGGCGGAGATGGCTACCATGGGAAATGCCCTAGGCTGCCGGTGCCCACGGCCAGCACCAGCGCAAAGGCCAGTGCGGCCACCTGGCTGGTACGGTCCTTCACGGCAAACACCAGCGGGTCGTCGTGCATCTCGCCTCGGTGGGCGTGCATCCACATCCAGCTGATCCAGAAGAGCATCACCGGTACAGCCCCCCAGATCATCTTCGGATGATCATAGAGGGTGATGACGGCATCACTGTTCACGTACAGTGCCAGCACCAGCACCGAGGCATAGCCGGCCACGATGCCCATGGCCTGAATGATCGGTGCATCCGCCACCTGGTAGCCGCGACCGTGAACCTTGCCACTGGCGCGCTTGTGCACCTGCAGTTCCGCGTAGCGCTTCACGAAAGCCAGTGACAGGAACAGGAACACCGAGAAGGCAAGCAGCCAGAAAGACAGGTTCTGACTGATGGCTGCCGCCCCGGAGACGATGCGCAGCGTGTACAGCATGGCCAGCGTCAGACAGTCCACCAGCAGCAGTCGCTTCAGCATCCAGGAATAGGCACAGGTCAGCGAGAAGTAGAAGAGCAGCCACGACAGGAACATCGTGCCCACCATCAGGCCCAGACCCAGGCTGGCCAGCAGCAGGAAGGGGGCCAGCAGCACGCCCTGCCAGGCGGGAACCAGGCCGGAGGCGAACGGGCGCAGCCGCTTGCGGGGGTGCAGCCGGTCGCTTTCCAGATCCATCAGATCGTTGGCGATGTACACCGATGAGGCGCACAGGCTGAACGAGAAGAAGGCCAGCACCAGCGCGCCCCAGGCCTCCAGGTTGTAGATGTCGTGCGCAGCGATCAGCGGCACGAACAGCAGCAGGTTCTTCAGCCACTGGTGCACGCGCAGTACGCGTCGCCAGGCTGAAGGCCCGGTGGGGCGGCGCTCGAACACCTGCGAGACCGTGCTGACGGCCGCCGCCTTCCGGACCAGTCCGGCAGGGGCCTCCACCACAATGGCCTGCCGGGCGTGGGCCCACACGGCCAAGTCGGTCTCGGAGTTGCCGGCGTAGTCGAACCCCTTGTCGCCGAAGCGTGCCACCAGCGCCTGAGCCTTCTGGGGCCCGGCCAGGTTCAGCGTACCGTCGCTGGCCATGACTTCGTCGAACAGCTCCAGATGCCGGGCAATGCCGTCGGCAATCGAGCGGTCGGATGCCGTGCACAGCACCAGTCGGCGCCCTTCGGACTTCTGGCTCTTGAGCCAGCTCAGCAGCGCCGTGTTGTACGGCAATGTCTTCGGATCGACGTGCGTGCGTGATGCGAGCTGCTCCTTCAGCACGGCCTTGCCGCGCGAGAGCCAGAGCGGGATGCGCAGTGTGTCCAGTGGTCTGTCCCTGAACAGTTTCAGCGCAGACTCATGCAGCATGTCGGTGTGAATCAGGGTTCCGTCCAGATCCACGACAAGCACGGGTTGATCCAATGAAGTGCTCCTGATTGGCCCGGAAAGAAGAATGGGCAGGGCCGTGCCACCTGGCCTTGGGGGCTTTCATTTGGCCTCACGCGAAGGCTCCATGGCCATGCCAGGAGGAACGGGAGGGCGGGGAGGTGGTCATGGTTCCGATGGTGTGGTCCCGGCCAGAATGGGACCTTACGGAACGCTGCCAGCAGTGGCCCTTGCTCATGACTGGCAAGGGGGCTGCGCTGTTATCTGGAAGAAACGCGGATTCCAGTTGTCAGGACGAATGGTATCAAGAAATCGACAAACGTTATTATCGTTGCTTATATGCAACTAAACGTATCTCTTGCTCTGCTCAAGGGGAATGTGGTTTCCCTGTTGCATTCCGGCCAATGGAAGGGGGGGGGCTGTCAGCCGGCCGTCTCAGGGATTCGGCCTTTCGTGATGCTGGTCATCCGGGAGCTGTGCCGCATGTCGGACCGTTCTGGTGGGAGGCTTGTCCGGATTCCTAGACTGGCGCCTTGTCGTCAGCACGCCAGGGGAATCCCGTGCACTCCGGTCAGGTCGGTACCATCGATGAAGACATCAGCCAGCAGCGGCGTTCGACGCTTCGACTGGCGGTGGCGGCTGTTGTCATGCCTGCATGGTTGCAGGGCTGCTCCAGTGCTGGTGATGCCCAGGAGGGTGCTGAAGGGCTCATCGGAAAGGAAAGCCTGGCTGTTGGCGGTGCCGAAGAAGGGAAGGGGTTTCGGGCCCGGCTCTATACGCCTACATCCATCGAGAAGCTGAACGGGCGCTACTTCATCGTTGACTGCTGGCACCATCGCATCATCCATGCCAGTGACCTGAACACGCCCCTGGTGCGCTGGCAGGCGCTGGATGAAGATATCGCTGGCCCTCATTCCATCGCCACGGATAGCGTGCTTTACGTGGCGGAAGATACCGGACGGCATGGGCTGCGTGTCTACCGGGAGACAGCCCGTGGCCGCTTCGAACGTGTTCAGGAAGTGACCGGCGTGGGCATTCGTCCTCATCGGACCGTGTTTGATGGGCAGAACCGTCAGTTTCTGGTCGTGGGGTCTGGTGATCAGTCCCTCCACCTGCTGGAAAACCGTGGCGGCACGTTGGTGCGTACCCTGGAGAAGCGCATTCCGGAGCTGGGGATCCAGTATTGCCGCTCGATCACGCTGCACCAGGGGTTGCTCCATTTCGTAGGCAACGAAGATATCGTCATCTACCGTCTGGAGCGAGGCGCTGTCAGCGCCACCGGCCAGGTCATTCACCTTCCACAGAATTATCAGGGAAGCAACGATATCTTCTTTCTGGGAAGCCGCCACGGCATTTTCACTTCCACACCGCAGAAGGCCTTTCTCTTTTCATCTTTGGATGAGCTGGCCAACGGCACGGCGCAGGATGTGTCGGCAGCCTTCCGGGGGACCCCCTATTCCGTCAGCCGCTTTGATGGCCGGCTCTGGATACCCGAGATTACCGAGTATTCCGCCATTCGCAGTTACCCGGCCGGTGGTGATTCCATCAGCCAGGCTTCAGCCCGGACGCTCTTCGACTTCGGGGAGCCCGATTCACTGTCACTGGAGCGCAAGCGGCAGATTCCGACGTGAAAGCTATTCTGGGCAGCAGCAGGATATCCGGACTAACTGGGCGTGGGATGCGCCCCGCTCAGCAGATGCGCCGGGGCGCGCTGAGCTGCTGCCAGAGCGGCGCGTCGGTGCTTTGATGAAGCTTCTCAGGTACTTGCCCAAGGATCCAGCGTCCGGACGCCCCCGTGGCTGAAATCCTTGGTATTGCGCGTGACGACCGTCATGCCGTGCGCCAAGGCGATTGCGGCAATCCATGTGTCGTTGACGGGGCGAGGTCCTTGAGCCTGCAGACGTGCGTAGTGGTGGGCTACCACGCTGTCGATGACCAGAGTACGTTCCCTGAAGAGGGTGACGATACCTTCATACCAGCGGCGCAGGGCCTGTCCTTGCGGGGGAGACTGGTGCTCAAGGCGCAGGATGCCCGTTTCCAGCTCGGCCAACGTAACGGCCGAGATGAATTGCCGGCCGATGGGAACATTGGCCGCCCATTGGCGCACTGCTGAGCTAGCATGCGGTTTCCCCGGTCGAAGCTCGCTCAGTACATTGGTGTCTAGCAGCCACATCATGCGGATTCGTCAAGGAAGTCGGGAATGCGGTCTGCACTGCCATCCAGGGTCCTGTCTGGCAGTTCCAGCTCGATGTCGGGCGTGGAAGGCAGTGCCATCATCGCTTCCAGCAGAGACCGTTCATCGCGTTGGCCCACCAGGCTGAAGTAGTCCTCGATATCGAGCACGGCCAGCGAGGGCTTGCCGCGGTCGGTGATGAAGACCGGACCGTTGGCCGTGGCCCGTTTGACGGCACCAGCGTCACGGGCAAAGGTGCGGCTGGAGAAGGTTGTGACGGCCATGGAGTCCTCCAATTCGGATAATGTCTGTATGTTACGACATTCTGATATGACCCTCAATCAATGCGCTGATGCCCGTGTCTTGACTCCAGACAGAAGGTGGTCCTTCAGTATCTGAACGACCTGTTCCTGTTGACGGGCGGATATGTCAACCCACAGCGGGAGGCGGATCAGGCGTTCAGCCTGTCGGGTGGTGACATCGAGGGAACCATGGGTTCTGGCATGGCGTTTTGCCGCGGGGGCAGTATGCAGGGGAACGTAGTGGAACACGGACCCGATGTCCTGTTCACGCATGGCCTGAAGAACGCGCTGGCGATCAATACCGGAGGCCAGCAGGATGTAGTACATGTGTGCGTTGTGCTGACATTCCTTCGGGATGATCGGGCGTCGCAGCACGCCGGCGTCCTCCAGCGGCTTCAGCAGGCGGTGATAGCGCTTCCAGCTGGCCAGGCGGTTGTTGGTGATTCGCTCCGAGTCCTCCAGTTGTGCCCAGAGGAAGGCGGCAATCAGTTCGCCCGGCAGGTAGGATGAGCCAATGTCCTGCCAGGTGTACTTGTCGACCTCACCACGAAAGAACCGGCTCCGATCGGTGCCTTTCTCGCGAATGATCTCGGCACGTTGAACAAGTTCAGGCGTATTGACCAGCAAGGCGCCGCCTTCGCCGGAAATGACGTTCTTGGTTTCATGGAAGCTGTAGGCGCCCAGGTGCCCCAGGCTGCCCAGCGGTCGCCCCTTGTAGGTGGACATCATGCCCTGGGCGGCATCTTCCACGACCATGAGATTGTGGCGGCGGGCAATGTCGAGAATGGTGTCCATCTCGCAGCCGACACCCGCATAGTGAACGGGAACAATGGCTCGTGTTCGAGGCGTGATGGCGGCTTCGATCAGCTTCTCGTCAAGGTTGAGGGTGTCTTCGCGGATGTCGACAAACACCGGCACGCCGCCGCGCAGCACGAAGGCATTGGCGGTGGAAACGAAGGTGTACGACGGCATGATGATCTCGTCGCCTGGCTGGATGTCCAGCAGCAGGGCGCTCATTTCCAGGGCTGCAGTGCAGGAATGGGTGAGGAGTGCCCGATGAGCGGTCGTGTTCTTCTCAAGCCACTGGTGGCAGCGTGCGGTGAAATGACCATCTCCGGCCAGCATGCCCTTGAAGTTGGCCTCGGCAATGTAGGAAAGCTCCTTGCCGGTCATGTGAGGTTTGTTGAAGGGCGTGATCATCATGAATTGGATTTGGCCGGAAACACGAAGAATCTGAAACTGACGAACAGGTAGGCGGCAACGATGAAGATTGCACCCGCCTGAACCCATTGATGGGGGTAGCCGTTCTGGTCAACCAGCCACCACAGCAGCAGAAGATTGATCAGGTAACCCCCCAGATGTGCCAGCATGAAGCGGATTCCCGCGTGCGTGAGCTTGCCGGTGTGCCCGAACGTGAAGCGACGATTGGCGAGGAAGCTGGCGGTGGCCCCTGCCAGGTAAAGAAAGGTCATCGTGGGCTTGGGAGGCAGGCCTGCAAGGGTGAGGATCAGGTACAGGCCATATCCGATGCCATTCTGCAGCAGCCCGATCACGCCAAAGCGGAATAGCTGGCGCAGGGTTGTGGAAAGACTTCGGTGACGCAGAACGTCTGCCTCGTCGTGGACCGATGCCATGGCCGGCGCATGAGGCCTGCTCTCGGGCTGGCTATGAGGGCGCCTCATATCCTTGGAATCTGGCTGCTGGTGCGACGGCCGCGAGGGCTTTCGTGCCCGCGGTGGACACCTTCGGCTTCCAGATCCGAGAGGATGATGGCGCCGGCGCCCACGATGCAGCGTTCTCCGATCTTCACGCCATCGCGCAGGGTTGCGTTGACGCCGATGAAGCTCTGCTGGCCAATACGGACATTGCCCGCAATGGCCGCCTGAGGGCCAATGAAGCAATGGTCCTCGACATGCGTGTGATGACCGATATGAGCGCCGCTCCAGATGATCAGGTTGTTGCCCAGTCGGACGAAAGGCTGAACGATGGCGCCTTCCAGGATCAGCGTGTTCTCGCCAATGTGCGTTTCCGGCGCGACGCAGGCACGGGGGCTGACGTGGCTGGCGACACGATATCCCAGCTCCCGTGCGCTCAGATAGCGTGCCTTGCGCACGGCGTTGGTGTTTGTATAGCCTAGGGCAATGTGGATGTCATGGGTCTCTGGTGGGCAGTGACGGGCAATGTCCTCGAAAGGAATGACAGGAAGGTTCTGGAAGTGCTCCCTGTCCATGTAGGCTGCGTCAGCGGTGAAGGCAACGATCCGGTAGGAGGGGGCCTTCGAGAAGTAGTAATGAGCCAGCTCGCCCAGCTCGGTCGTTCCGAAGATGACAAGCTCCCGGGTCATGACGGGTCTCCGTGTCGATGGATCTGCCGGATGATGGCGTAGGGACGTTGCTTGGTTTCGGCGTAGACCTTGGAAAGGTAGATGCCGACGACACCGATGAAGGCGATGATCATGCCGCCCAGCAGCCAGATCGAGGCCATGACGGATGTCCACCCGGTCAGTGGCTTGTCGAGGATGAACCAGCGAAGGAGCAGCCACGCGATGTGCAATGCCGCCAGGCAGGAAATGGTCAGGCCAATGTAGAAGATGCTGACCAGGGGGGCATTGCTGAATGAGGTGACGGAGTTGACCAGAAGGGACAGCTTGCGCCGCAGGGTGTAGGTGCTGGCGCTGGTGCTGTGCTTCTTTACGATGTGCGGCCGCTGATCGAAGCCGGTGATGTGAAAGAGGCCAGCCATGAAGACCTCCCTTTCCTGATGGCGTGTCAGGGCGTCGACATAACGACGCGTCATCAGGCGTGCCGTGATCAGGTTTCGTGGAAGCTCCAGGCCCGAGAGCCAGTTGAATGCCTGCCAGAATCCTTCGCCGGAAACACGCTCGAACCAGCCTCCCTTGCGGCTCTGTTGCACGCCGTAGACGACATCACAGGCCTGCTGCTGCATCTGTTGATGAAATGCCAGCAGGTACTCGGGTTCTTCTTCCAGGTCACTGTCGATCAGAAAGACCAGTTCTCCCTGAGCCAGGGTCAGGCCGGTCATCATGGCGCGGTGATGGCCGAAGTTGCGTGACAGGTCGGCAACGACGAGGTGCTTGTCCTGCCTGGTCAGCTGCAGGGCGCGTTGCAGGCTGTCGTCCGGTGAGCCGTCGTTGACGAGAACGATCTCGTAGTCTTCGGCGGCCAGTTGTTTAGCCGCGGCCGTGCAGCGCTGGTGAAACTCCGCCAGGTGGGGGGCGGTTCTGTACAGAGTGGCCACGATCGAGAGCTTCATGACTGCACGTACCTCATGAAGCGCGGCGCATCGTGTCCACAGTTGAACAGCAGGTCCAGGATGCTGACACCATGCACGAACTCACCCCATAGCTGAGGGTAGGGGGTATACCCGTCGTAGTCGAACCATCGCAGTTCGACGCCTGCCTGAGCGAAGAGTGCTTCGTCGATGTAGTCTCGGGCAGCAGGCCCGGAGACGTACTCGGTCCCCCCGGCCTGCAGGCAGAGGTCGATGAGACGTTCGGTCTTGCCGTCCTTCAGCGTGTAGTCGGACGAGCTGCTGAGGCGGGTCCGGATGCCAAGAAAGGTGCAGATGGCTTCAATGAGCTGCCGATTGAGGGACGACAGGTGCGAGTGCTTTTGCTCGACGTATATCGGTTCCAGCCAGGGGGTGATCTGGTTGAAGTGGGGGGCCTTCCGGTAGTTCTGGCACAGGGACTTCCAGTGCAGGTCGGCCCAGTCGCCGCCGTCGATCAGCGTGTCCCGGATGCGCTGGTGGTACTTGCCCTTGACCTGTACGGGCACGGTGAGCCACTGTGTCCCTTGGGGTGTCTTGATGAGGTTCCGGTTTCGCCAGTCCCGTCGGGTGTACTGCATGTCGTCATACAGGATGAACTCGTCGACATGGGCGATCAGATCGAAGTAGCCTTTCCACGGAATGTAGTTGGATTGCAGGATGGCGACGCGCTTCATGGCTTCTCCGTCTGTCTGGGGCGATAAATCTGGATGCCCGCCATCGTGGAGTCGGGGACTGCCGTGTAGTTCTGTTCGATATAGCGCTGCACGCGGGGGTGCGTGTTCCTGAAACGCAGCTCGTCCCGACCATCGAGTGCTGCATCCATGACCAGCAGGAAGGCAGGAGATGCCGCTTTCAGACGGTCGATTTCCTGTTGCTCGAAGGCCGGGCCTCGGGCGAAGAGGGCATAGATTGCCCAGACAGGTGCCTTCCGGGCCAGCAGCGGATAGGCGCCCGGCATCAGGGGCGTGGCCAGAAAGCTTTCCCCATGGGAGGCATATCGTTGATCAAGATTACGAAGAAGATTGACGCTGGCCGCGGTGTTCGGGTCGATGCGCAGCGGACTGCCGGAGATCTCCAGGTTGACGCAGGGGGCTGCGATTCGGCATTGCCAGCCCGGATGCTCGGGAAACATCAGACAGGTGCTGGTCACGGCCAGAATCAGTGTGGCCACCGCGCCGGTACGGGCGGTGCTGCGTGCGGCCATGACCAGCATGCCGATCAGGAACGGGAAGATGCCCAGTGCCAGATGGCCGATGTCTGCACGGGAGTAGGCATAGTGCGCATAGGGCAGCGCCATCAGGATGGCGGCCATCAGTACGGGGTCGACGGGGCGTCCCTGGAGCCGGCGGAAGAACCCCCAGGCCAGTCCGATGACACCGAAGAGCGGCAGGGCCATGAAGAAGAGCCCCATCAGCATCTGCCAGCCCACCGTATGCCAGGGATACAGTCCGAATGAAGCCCGCCAGGGCCACGGGATGGGCAGCGTGATGTTGGTGGCCTTGTGCTCGAACAGGAAGCGGATGCTCTCCCAGAAGGACGCTGCAAAACCGGGGACCAGCGCCAGCATCAGCAACAGAGGCATGAAGCCAAGCACCACGCCGCCCAGCCATGCCGTGCATGCCCGCATAAGTGTGGGGTGTGGGGTACGGCGAGGCCCCAGGTGCAGCCAGGCAATGGCGAGTGCGCTGCCAAAGGCGCCGTAGAGGCCGTGGTTTCGTCCGAAGAAGGCAGTCAGGCCAACACCGAGACCCAGCAGTAGATAGCGTTTCGTGTCTGGCTGTCGGATGACCGCAGCCAGCATGCCGACCAGGAAGATCGACAGAGAGATATCGAAGAGCTTGTGCCTTGGAAACATCCAGAGGACAAGAATGAGGGCACTGGTCAACAGAAAGGCCAGTCGCCTTGCTGGAGATGTCCCGGGATTGGCCTGATCCAGCAGGCAGAGGGCTACGGCCAGTCCCACCGCCTGAAAGATGGCGACCACAGCGCGCAGCTGCATGATCCCTTCCTGCCCCCACAGGGAGAGCAGGGCGGCCGACCAGTAGTATCGGCCGGGGTCATAAGCCATGAAGTCGCGCAGAGGGACTTCACCCGCAAGGACGCGCTGGACGCCATACCAGAGAAAGCCTTCGTCACCCATGTTGTAGCCTTTGCGCCCCTGCCAGACAAACAGCAGGAAGACGACTGCGCAGGCAAGCAGGGTGATGAATGTGCGCGAGCTGGGGATACGGGTCAGCTGTCTGGGCATGGCTGGCGATGTCACTGGGCTGACGTTGGGGTGTCAGTAAACAGGACATTCTATCCAGCGGAAATGGATTGTGCTATTTGGTTACGTCTGCCCGTCGAGGATCGCTCTGACCGCGCAGGCCGCGCGGATTTGTTCAGAGGATCCCTAACGGCGCCCCTCCCGCCAAAGCCGCCACCCATACCGCCAGAAGCAGGTGCGGGTCCAGTAGCGCAGCATGCCGCCGATGTGCCAGCGGGTGAAGCGCAGCGAGCGGTGGCTCTGCTTGCGGGCGTCGTGCACCACGCGGGTGTCGGCCACCTGGGCGAGGCTCCAGCCGGCCAGGCAGAGGCGGCTGCAGATGTCCACGTCCTCGATGTACAGGAAGTAGCCTTCGTCAAAGCCGCGGATCTCGTTGTAGGCGCGGCTGTTGAACAGCAGGAACATGCCGGCCAGCCAGTCGGGGTGGTCACCGTGGTTGACGGGGTGCAGTTTCTGGCGGATCAGCTCGCGCGGGGTGTACAGCTTGCGGGCGGTGTTGGCCAGCTCGCCTTCGGGGCTGTAGATCCGGGGGGCCACCAGACCCCGCTTCGGTGTGCCGGTCAGGTCCTGCAGCAGGGCTGGGAAGGGATCGGCGTCGAACCGCAGGTCCGGGTTCATCACGCAGAAGTAGGGCGTGCGGCAGTGCGAGAAGGCGGTGTTGTGGTTGCTGCCGAAGCCCTTGGGGGTCTCGTTGCGGATCACCACCAGGCGGATGTGGCCCATGTTCAGGGCGGGCAGGTCGCGTTCGGGGATGTTGGCGGTATAGATGATTTCCGCCACGTCCGGGGGGCTCAGGCGCAGGATGTCTTCCAGCATGCGCAGGGCGATGTCGCGCTGGCCGTGGCTGACGATGGAGAGGGTGATCTTCATGGGAACCTGTGTGGCTGGGCAACCGTTATTGTGACGGAAGGGCGCAGATGGTGATGGGAAACCCCGGAGGTGCCGGGAATACGCCTGATTTTTCAGGAGTTTCTCGGGCCTGGACAGTGCATGGGCGAGGCAGGTGGAACAGTGTGCCGGCTGTCTTCGGACGGTGAGCCGGGACTTCAGCGCGGTTGGTAGGCACCGCCGCGGCCCAGCAGTCCGTCCCACAGGCCCCGGTTCATCATGCGGATGCGCGGCAGGCGTGGCGTGGCCACCAGGGCGTAGAAGCCGTACTTCATGACGGTCTGGTAGGCATCCACCACCTTCCAGCGCCAGCCAATGTGCGGCATGCGCTGCAGCAGCAGGGCGTTGCGGAACAGGTAGTAGTGGCGCAGGGGGGAATGGTCGGGCAGGTGCTTGCCCATGAAGCGGATGGGGGTATCACCCAGTTCATGCTGCATGCGGGCGTCGCACACGCCCAGCATGCGGTAGCCGGCGTGGGCGGCGCGCAGGCACCATTCGATGTCCACGTAGTCGATGAAGAGGCGCTCGTCCATGTCGCCCACGGCGTCCAGCACGGCCATGGGGATCAGGCTGCCGGAGGCGATCAGGTGCTCCACCTCGATGAGCTGGCCGGCGTGCTGGCATTCGCAGCGCACGCGCTTGAATCCTTCCAGCTGCACGAAGGGGGAGGGGTTGGTGGTCTGGCGCGCATCGGCGTAGCGCGGGCCGGCGGCGGCCACCGGGGGGCTACCGGCAGGCTGGTTTTCGATGGCGGCGCGCAGGGTGGCCACCATGCCGGCCTCGGGAATGCTGTCATGGTCCAGCAGCAGCACGTAGCGGCTACCGTGCTGGCGCGCCAGCACGATGCCGGCGTTCTGTGCGGCGCCGATGCCCCGGTTCTCGCCCAGGGCCAGCAGGGTCAGCGCGCTGGACGGGGCCGCCACCAGGGCCTGCAAGGCAGTAACGGCCTCGGTGGACGATCCGTTGTCGACCAGCACAACATGCTCGACCTGCGGCTGCACGGCCTGGCAGAGCTGGGCCAGCCGGGCAGGGTCGGGGTTGTAGGTGACGACGACGGCGGTGATGCCCTGGGCGGCTTCAGGCACGGCCATAGTTGTCCTGAAAGCGCACGATGTCGTCTTCGCCCAGGTATTCGCCGCTCTGCACTTCGATCATCACCAGCGGCAGCAGGCCGGGGTTCTCCAGCCGGTGGCGGTGGGTGGCCGGGATGTAGGTGGATTCGTTGGTCCCCACGAAGATTTCCTCGTCGCCGTTGGTGACCTTGGCCATGCCCTTGACGACGATCCAGTGCTCGTTGCGGTGGTGGTGCATCTGCAGGCTCAGGCTGGCGCCGGGCTTCACCTCGATGCGCTTGATCTTGTAGCGCGAACCTTCACCCAGGATGGTGTAGGTGCCCCAGGGGCGGGCCACGGTGCGGTGCAGCCGGGCGGCCTCGTGCTTGCGGGCCTTCAGTTCCTTCACCACCTCCTTCACCTTCTGGGCCTGGTCGGCAGCCGCCACCAGCAGGGCATCGGGGGTGTCGATGATGAGCAGGTTCTCCAGGCCGACGGTGGCCACCAGGCGGTCTTCGCTGTTGTGGACGTACACGTCGTGGCTGTCGACGAAGACGGTCTCGCCGGTGCTGCGGTTGCCCTCGTCATCGGGCGCCGAGAGGCTGCGCACCGCGTCCCACGAGCCGATGTCGTTCCAGCCGAAGGTGCCGGGCACCACGGCCACGCGGTCGGATTTCTCCATGACGGCATAGTCGATGGAGATGTCCGGCGCCTCGCGGAAGTCGTCGCCGACGATCTCCAGCAGGGTGGCGTGGCTGGTGTGTTCCTGCTTCGCGCTGGCCTGGCAGGCGCGGGCGGCGCGCAGCACGTCGGGGGCGTGCTGCTGCAGGGCATCCAGCATGGTGCGGGCGGCAAAGCAGAACATGCCCGAGTTCCACAGGTAGTTGCCGGCGGCCAGCAGCTGTTCGGCCTTCTCGCGGGCGGGCTTCTCGATGAAGCGGACCACGTGGCGGCCGCTGCCGGCCTGTTGACCCGTGCCCGGGATGGGCTCGCCGGCCTCGATGTAGCCGTAACCCGTTTCCGGGGCCGTGGGCTGGATGCCGAAGGTGACCAGGTACCCCTGGGCGGCGAGTGCGGCGGCTTGGCCGACGGTGGTGCCGAACAGCGCCTCGTCGCTGATCAGGTGGTCGGCAGGCATCACCAGCATCAGAGCGTCGGGGCCGTGGCGGTCCGCCACCTGCAGGGCCGCCAGGGCAATGGCGGGGGCGGTGTTGCGGCCGAAGGGCTCCAGCAGGAACGTGGGGCGCTCGGGCTCATCGGGCAGGGACAGCTGGTACTCGTCTCGCGACAGGAAGAAGTACTCGCGGTTGGTCACCGTCAGGATCTCGCCCGGATCGGCCACGCGGCGTGCGCGCCGGTAGGTCTTCATCAGCAGGCTTTCGCCGTCGGGCAGCTTCATGAAGGGCTTGGGGTGACCTTCACGCGAGACGGGCCAGAGTCGGGTTCCGGCGCCGCCGGACAGGATGACGGGAATCAGCATGGAATGGGCCTGTGAGGGATGCGGTTGCCGCCGCCGGCAGGGCCGGCCGGCGTGTCGATGGACATGATCATAGCGCCCTTGCCGTTCCGGCGTCAGAAGGGGGAGCCCATCGTTGCCCGTCGGGCAGAAGCGTGTGGCGCGTCATCACGCCGGGATGGCGGGCCTACGTTGGGCGAACCGGCCAGTGAATCGTGGATGGGGGACGTGGATGGGGATCGAGGATGGGGATCGAGGATGGGGATCGAGGATGGGCGCGGACAGGTGCGGACAGGCGAGGACGGGTGAGCGGGCAAGCGAACGCGTGGGGGCTGAATGAGCGGATTTTCTGAAAGAGGGGAACGCTCTTTCCTGTCATGCCTGCTTGTGGGGGGCCGAATGCGGGGGCCAAATGCGGTTTGCGCATGGCCTCATGCGCATTATCAGCAGGTTTTATTGACACTTTTTCCCATGCCCAGAAAATAATCCGCTTGTCATGGATTTCAAATGGATGCGCCTGCATCGATTTTCTGAAAGAGGAGAAGGGAACATGGTGAAAGACGAGAGGAAGGTGGTGGAAGGAGTCCAGAAAATGACGCCTTCCGAGGCTTTCGTGGAGACCATGGTGGCCCACGGGGTGAAGAATATTTTTGGCATCATGGGGTCGGCCTTCATGGATGCGATGGACATCTTCACGCCGGCGGGAATCCGCTTCATTTCGGTGGTGCACGAGCAGGGGGCGGCTCACATGGCAGACGGCTACTCGCGTGCCAGCGGCCGCCAGGGCGTGGTCATCGGACAGAACGGGCCGGGCATCAGCAACTGTGTCACGGCCATTGCGGCGGCCTACTGGGCGCACAGTCCGGTGGTCATCGTCACGCCCGAGGCCGGTACGCGCACGATGGGGCTGGGGGGCTTTCAGGAATGCAACCAGCTGCCCATGTTCCAGGAATTCACCAAGTATCAGGCGCACGTCAACAACCCGGCGCGCATGGCCGAATACACCGGGCGCTGCTTCGACCGGGCGCTGTCGGAAATGGGGCCCACGCAGCTCAACATCCCGCGCGACCACTTCTATGGCGAGATCGAGACGGAAATCCCCCGCCCGATGCCGCTGGAGCGTGGTCCGGGCGGCAAGGAAAGCCTGGACCGTGCCGCCGAGCTGCTGGCCCAGGCCAGGTTCCCGGTCATTGTGTCGGGCGGCGGTGTGGTGATGGCCGATGGCGTGGAGCAGTGTCGGGCGCTGGCCGAACGGTTGGGGGCGCCGGTGGTCAACAGCTACCAGCACAACGACAGCTTCCCGGCCAGCCACCCGCTGTGGTGCGGTCCGCTGGGGTACCAGGGCTCCAAGGCCGGCATGAAGCTGATCTCCCAGGCAGACGTGGTGCTGGCGCTGGGCACCCGCCTGGGGCCGTTCGGCACGCTGCCCCAGCATGGCATGGATTACTGGCCGAAAACGGCGCAGATCATCCAGGTGGATGCCGACAACAAGATGCTGGGGCTGGTGAAGAAGATCTCGGTGGGCATCTGCGGCGATGCGAAGGCGGCGGCCGAGGCGCTGCTTGAGCGGTTGCAGGGTCGCACGCTGGTGTCGGATGCCACGAAGGCCGAGCGGGCCGCGAAGATCCAGGCCGAGAAGGCCGCCTGGGAGCAGGAGCTGGATGACTGGACGCACGAGACGGATCCGTACAGCCTGGAGATGATCGAGGAGCAAAAGGGCGAGACGCCTTTCAGCGGCGGCCAGTACCTGCATCCGCGCCAGGTGCTGCGCGAGCTGGAAAAGGCACTGCCGCCGGACGTGATGCTCTCCACCGACATCGGCAATATCAATTCGGTGGCGCACAGCTACCTGCGCTTCGAGCGGCCGCGCAGCTTCTTCGCGCCGATGAGCTTTGGCAACTGCGGCTATGCCTTCCCCACCATCATCGGCGCCAAGGTGGCCCGTCCCGACCGGCCGGCGGTGTCCTATGCCGGGGATGGCGCCTGGGCCATGAGCATGGTCGAGACCATGACCTGCGTGCGGCACGGCATCCCGGTCACGGCGGTGGTGTTCCATAACCGGCAGTGGGGGGCCGAGAAGAAGAACCAGGTGGATTTCTACAACCGCCGCTTCGTGGCCGGTGAGCTGGACAGCCCGAGCTTTGCCGGCATTGCCCGTTCCATGGGGGCCGAGGGCATTGTGGTGGACCGTCTGGAAGACGTGGGCCCCAGCCTGAAGAAAGCCATCGACATGCAGATGAACGAGGGCAAGACCTGCATCATCGAGATCATGTGCACCCGCGAGCTGGGCGATCCGTTCCGGCGCGATGCGCTGTCGAAGCCGGTGCGCTTCCTGGACAAGTACCGGGATTACGTCTAGGGATCCCGGAGGGTGAGGGCTTCCGGGTTGGGGTTTTCACCATGGCACGTGGTTGCGCCGATGGCGGGGGTGCTGGGGTACCATGGGATCACATTCAGGATCCTGCCCATTGTCCCTTTTCCTTGGTTTGCCATGAGCACTCTTACCTACATCCCTGATCCCGCCCTTCCGGACCTGCTGCAGGGCGTACAGCAGCGTGCCAGCGCGCTGAACCGGCACGTCGTGCTGTGTGAAGCCGACGATCCCCGCGTGCTGCGGGCCGGCGTGCAGGCGCAGCAGCGCGGCGTGGCCCGCATCACGCTGGTGGGCAACCGCAAGGCCATCGAACAATGTGCGGCCGCCGAAGGGCTGTCGCTGGATGGCCTCACCATCCGTGATCCCGCCAATGATTCCGAGACGGAGGCCCTGGCCGATCGTCTCTTCCAGCATCGCCAGCACAAGGGCATGACGCCCGAGAAGGCGGCTGCCGAGATCCGCAAGCCCCTGGTGTTTGCCAACATGCTGGTGGCCGAGGGCAAGGTGGACGGCTCGGTGGCCGGCGCCGTGCACACCACGGCCGACGTGGTCCGTACTGCCATCCAGCTCATCGGCACCGCACCGGGTACCAGCCTGGTGTCCAGCTTCTTCCTGGTGGCGCTGGACAAGCCCCATCATCCCATGCAGGGCGGCCTCATCTACACCGACTGCGGTCTGGTCATCAACCCCACGTCCGAGGAGCTGGTGGACATCGCCCGTGCCGGTAGTCGTAGCGCCCAGCAGCTGCTGGGTGAAGAGCCGCGTGTGGCCATGCTGTCCTTCTCCACTGCCGGCAGCGGTGGCAAGCACCCCGATGTCGAGAAGGTCCAGCGCGCCGTGGCGCTGCTGGCCGCGGCCGAGCCGGATCTGAAGCTGGATGGCGAAGTGCAGTTCGACGCCGCCATGGTGCCGTCGATCGCCACCCGCAAGCTTCCGGATTCCAAGCTGAAGGGCCGCGCCAACGTGCTGGTGTTCCCCAACCTGGACGCCGGCAACATTGGCTACAAGATCACCGAGCGCATCGGTGGTGCCATGGTGGTGGGACCGCTGCTGCAGGGTCTGCGTCGTCCGGCCAACGACCTGTCGCGGGGCGCCGATACGCCCGACATCGTCAACGCCATTGCAGTGACGGCACTGCAGAGCGCCTGATCGGCCGTCCGTTGTTCGTTTCCACCCGGGGCTGGCCTGGGCGGACGCATCCCCTGACTCCCCCCGGCTGGTGCGCTGGCGGGAATCAGGGGTTTTTTCTGTCCGGGCCTTTCTCTGTCGGGCGGTGCCGCTCAGGCAGAGTAGGGTATGATGCCGGGGTCCTTGATCCCGCTCCCTCATCCGCTCATTGCCATGCCTTCCTGCCCCAATCCTGCCACGCCTTTCTCCGTCGTGGGCAGGTACCTGCCCGGCATCATGCTGGCCACGGTCATTGCCGTGGCCGCCAGCTTCGTGTCCGAGCACTATGATGGCCCGAAGTTCCTCTATGCGCTGCTGATCGGCATCGCCTTCCATTTCCTGTCTGAAGACGCGCGTTGCGTGCCGGGCATCGAGTTCTCGGCCAAGAAGCTGATGCGCATCGGGGTGGCGCTGCTGGGGGCCCGCATCGTCATGGCCGATGTCTCGGCGCTGGGGCTCTGGGGCATCCTGGGCCTGGCGGGTGCCGTGATTCTGACCATGTCCTTCGGGGTGCTGATGGCGCGTGCTCTGCGCCTGCCGCCCATGCTGGGGCTGCTGTCGGGCGGAGGAACGGGCATCTGTGGCATCTCGGCCACCATGGCCATATCCGCCACCATGCCGCAGACGGTCGAGAACGAGCGCAACACGCTGATGACCGCCATCGGCATCGCCAGCCTGTCCACGGTGGTGATGGTGCTGTATCCGCTCTGGGTGCGCTGGCTGGGCATGTCGGTGGCCGAGGCGGGCCTCTTCCTGGGCGGCGCCATTCATGACGTGACGCAGGTGGTGGGCGCGGGCAACATCCTGTCGCCCGAGATCGCCAAGGCTGCCACGCTGGCCAAGATGTTCCGGGTGGCCATGCTGGTGCCGGTGGTGCTGACGCTGGCCTTCGTCTTTCGCAAGGCCGTGGCGCAGTCGGCCTCACTGGATGGCAGCAAGCCCGCGAAGCGGCCGCCGCTGCTGCCCTTCTTCCTGCTGATGTTCGTGCTGCTGATGGTGCTCAACAGCCTGGGCTGGATCCCGGCGGCCGTTCATGACCTGGCCGGTGATGCTTCTTCCTGGGCGCTCGTCATCTCCATCTCGGCGTTGGGGCTGAAGACCTCCTTCGGGAAGATCGCCGCGCTGGGCTGGCGGCCCATCGTGCTGCTGGTGAGCGAGGCGCTGTTCGTTGCCGCATTCATGACGGGCGTGGTATTGCTGATGCGGATGTGAGCGCTCCTCGCTTTTTCATGATTTGGTTATTTCAATAGTATTTTTCCGATAAATAGGATCGGTGCCATGTCATTTATATTCTGTCTATGGCACCGATCGGCAGATATTCCGATGGTCCGCACGTGCGATGGCGCGTGCCGATTCAAGGAACATGCAGCCACGTGATTGCAGCCGATCTGCGCCCCGATGCCTTTTTGTGGGTTTGCATGATGGATATTGCAGTCGACCAGAGATTCCTTCGCCAACGCTTGCCGTCGAAGGACGTTTCAACCACCCGTGCGCTGGATCTCTACGATCCGACCTATGATCCTCTTGTGGCGTCCACGCCCGGATGCGGGCAGGACTACTCACCGACCTACTGGATTGCCACGGCCGGTGAGCCGCCCGCGGACGATGACCCCATCGACAGCGACCGCGAGGTGGATGTGGCCATCATCGGCTCCGGCTTCACCGGGCTGTCGGCCGCCATCGCCCTGGCGCGTGATCACGGCGTTCGGGCCACCGTGCTGGAAGCCAACCGCGTGAGCTGGGGATGCAGCGTGCGCAATGGGGGCCAGGCCCAGTGTGCCTCCGGTCGCCTGACGCGCTCGCAATGGATCGCACGCTGGGGGCTGGACACGGCACTGGCGCTGCATGCCGAATGCCTGGATGGCATGGAGTACTTCAAGCGGCTGATTGCCGACATCGATTGCGATGTGCAGCCTGGCGGCCACCTGTACGTGGCGCACCGTGCGGCCCGGATGCCGATGCTGGAACGGGAGGCAAAGGTGCTGCGCGAGGTCTTCGATTACGATGCACAGATCCTGGATGCCGACACGCTGCGTCGCCACTATATCGACGACCACGAGGCGGCTGGCGCCATGCACGAGCCCGAGGGGCTGGGGGTGCATCCGGCCAAGCTGGCCTTCGGCTACCTGAAGAAGGCGAGGGCGCTGGGGGCGACCGTGCATCCGGCCAGTCCGGTGCAGGGCTGGGTCACGAAGGACGGCTGGCACCATCTGCAGACGCCTGGTGGCGTGGTGCGTGCGCGGGCCGTGGCCGTGGCCACGGGCGGCTACACGTCGCAGACACTGCATCCCCGCCTGCGCAACCGCCTCATGCCCATCCTGTCCAACTCGGTGGTCACGCGCCAGCTCACGCCCGAGGAGATCGAGGCCAATGGCCTGCGCACCCATCAGGTTATTACCGACACGCGGGTGCTGCGCCATTACTATCGACTCACACCGGATGGTCGATTGCAGATCGGCAGTCGCAGCGCCATCAACGGACGCGGTGCGCCCGACAAGCGCTACGAGCGGATGCTGCTGGACGGCATGGTGCGCAAGTTTCCGGGCCTGCGTGACGTGTCCATCGACTATTCCTGGTGGGGCTGGGTGGATGTCAGCCACGACATGATGCCGCGCATCGTGCAGCCCGACCCTCACGTCGCCATCTACTACGCGCTTGGCTATGGTGGCAATGGCGTGATGTACGCTGCCCAGGCCGGTCGCCGCCTGGCGCAGTGGATTGCCGGCGCCGGTGGCTCGCTGCGCCTGCCCATCTTCCAGGGGCAGCTGCCTTTCCCCAACGTGGCCGGCGTCATCACATCGGAATGGTTTGCGCCATTCCGGCGGCTTGGCCAGCGGGCGCTGTACCGCTGGTATCACCTGAAGGACGAAGTCCTGTAACCCGTCCTTCGACGACGCAACGCGTGCCGGCGCACCGCCGGCACATTCCCGAATCCAGACCGGGCAGACTCGCCCGGGAAAGAGCGCCGACCCCAGGGAGGGACCTTCCATGCGACCAAAATCTGCCGGCATCGTGTTGATCATGGCCATTCTGCTGGGCATCTCCGGCACGGCCAGTGCCGCCACCTTCAAGATGGCCGTGGGCGACGCCCAGGGCGGTACCCAGTGGGAGCTGGCGTCGTTCTTCAAGCAGTCGCTGGAACGAAAGACGCAGGGCGTGCACCGGGTGGCGCTGTTTCCCAATGGCCAGCTGGGCAGCGAGGAGGACACCGTCAACGAGGCGGCCATGGGCACGCTGGACATGTCGGTGCTGGCCATCAACAACCTGGCGCCGTTCTCGCCCACGCTGAGCGTGCTGACGCTGCCCTACATCGTGCGCAATGCCGACGAGGCGCGCACGCTGGTGCAGGGCGAAATTGGCCGAGAACTGGTGGACAACACCGTGCGCGATGCCCAGGTGCGGATCGTCGGCTGGGCGTTCTCGGGCTTCCGGGTGCTGACCAATTCCCGCAGGCCGGTCATGGATCCGGAGGACCTGCGCGGCATGGTGATCCGCGTGCCCAAGAACGAGGTGATGATCGAGACCTATCAGGCCTGGGGCATCAATCCGTCGCCGCTGGCATGGTCCGAGACCTTCACCGCCTTGCAGCAGAAGGTGGTGGATGGGCAGGACAATCCGTTCATCACCGTGGCGGCGATGAAGTTCGACGAGGTGCAGAAGTACATCACACCCATCCGCTACCTGTTCTCGCTGGAGCCGCTGGTGATCAGCGAAGAGGTCTTCCAGAACCAGACGCCTGCCATGCAGGATGCCATCCTGGCGGCGGGGCGGGAAGCCACGACGCACAGCTACGACTATCTGCAGCGGACCGAGCGTGAGGTCAGGCAGCAGCTGCAGGCCAAGGGCATGGAGATCGTTGAACCCGCCGGGGGCGAAGAGGCCTGGGCAAAGGTGGCCATGGAGCGTGTCTGGCCCCGCTTCTACGACACGGTGGGCGGCAAGGAGAAGATCGATGCCACCCAGCGCGCCCTGGGGCGCTGATTGGCGACCGTGCCCGCCGCCAGTCCTGTGACGGGAAACGCCATGGCCCAAGCACAGAAGCAGCCCCGCCCGAAGCGCCGCTGGTCCTGGCTGGATCACGTCGAGGAATTCATCTGCGCCTTTCTGCTGGTGGGATTCGTGTCGCTGATGTTTGCGCAGATCGTCAGCCGGCAGCTGTTCCATTACACCATCCTGTGGGCCGATGAACTGGCCACGCACATGTTCGTGTGGTTCGCGTACTTTGGCGCCGTGGTGGCGGCCAGGCTCTCGGCCCACAACCGCGTCACCTTCCAGTTCACGTTCTTTCCGCCCATCGTCAAGAAGGTTTCCGAAGGGCTGGCCGATCTCATCTGGGTGGCCTTCAACCTGTACTTTGCGTGGCTCAGCATCGATTTCATCTTCTTCCGGATGAACCGCTTCTGGAGTTCGCAGACACTGGGCCTGCCGATGAAATACTTCTATCTGGTGCTGCCGGTGGCCTTCGTGCTGATGTCGGTACGCATCCTGGCCAACGACTATCGCGTGCTGATCAGGGGGGAGGCGCTGAAGGACCCCGAACAGGCCGAGATCGAGCGGCTGGCCCATCAGCACCACGAGGAATAGGGCATGGAATATCCCATCGTGGCGATCCTTTTCGGATCCTTCCTGGTGCTGCTGCTTATCGGCGCTCCCATCACCGTCTCGTTGGCCGTGTCGGCGCTGGCCTGCTTCTGGGTGCTGGACATTGATCCGGTACGCATGGTGCAGATCGCCTACACCTCGGTGGGCTCCTTTCCGCTCATGGCGCTGCCGGCCTTCGTGCTGGCCGGCGCGCTGATGGAGGCGGCCGGCATCTCGCGCCGGCTGGTGGACATTGCCGAGGCGCTGGCCGGGCCGGTGACGGGCGGGCTGGGCATGGCCACGGTGCTGGCCTGCGTGTTCTTCGGCGCCATCTCCGGTTCCGGTCCGGCCACCACGGCCGCGGTGGGCATGCTGATGGTGCCGGCCATGACGCGACGCGGCTATGACAAGGCCTATGCGGGCGCCGTCACGGCAGCATCCGGGGGCATCGGCATCATCATTCCGCCCTCCATTCCGATGGTGATCTTTGGCGTGGCAGCCATGGGTCTGCAGATCCCGCCGGCCGCCGTGGCACGGCACGGTGAATTCGCCAGCCTGTCGATCCCGAAGCTGTTCATGGCGGGGGCCGTGCCGGGCCTGGTGATGGCGCTGGCACTGATCCTGGTGAACTACCTGATCTCGCGCCGGCGCGGCTACCGGGGCCTGACCGATACCTGGAGCGGCCGTGCCATCGTCGAGGCACTGCGCCATGGCGTGTGGTCGCTCGTGGCGCCCTTCATCATCCTGGGGGGCATCTATTCCGGGCTCTTCACCCCCACGGAATCGGCCGTGGTGGCCATCGCCTACACGTTGCTGGTGGGCGTGGTGCTGCATCGGGAGATCACCTGGGCCAAGGCGCGGGAAGCCCTGCTGGCCACCACCTGGATCACCGGGCGGGTGCTGCTGATCCTGTTTGCGGCCACGGTGTTCGGCCGGGTGCTGGTGGAAGAGGAGATCCCCGCGCAACTGGCTGCGCAGCTGCTGGGCATGACCGACAGTCTGGAAGTGGTGTGGCTCTTCCTGATCGTGCTGCTGCTCTTCGTGGGCATGTTCATGGAAACGCTCGCGGCCATCATGATCCTGGTGCCGGTGCTGATGCCGATCATGTACATGCTGGGCGCCGACCCCACCCACGTGGGCATCGTGGTCATCTGTGCGCTGTCCATCGGCTTCCAGACGCCGCCGCTGGGCGAGAACCTGTTCGTTGCCTCCGGCATCAGCGGCATGACGGTGGAGCAGATCGTGGTCAAGGTCGTGCCCTTCACGCTGGTCAGCATCCTGGCGCTGCTGCTGATTGCCTACGTGCCGGCACTGTCGCTGTGGCTGCCGGCGATGACGGGGTATGAATGAAGGGTGGGCCGGGGAGGCGTGTGCAGGAGAGCTGCTGAAGGGAGAGGCTGGTAAGGGGGCGGAGGCTGCGGAAGGACCTTGTGTGGCAGCTTTCGTGGAAGATGTGAGTGGCAGGGAGCAGGCAGCGGCTGGCCGCTCTGGTATGCTGGACCACATGGCATACGATGAAACCTTGGCCCAGCGGATCCGCGAGCGGCTGGCGGGCATTCCCAGCCTGCGCGAAGTGAAGATGTTTGGCGGCCTGTCCTTCATGGTGGACGGCCACATCGTGGCGTTTGCCAGCCGCAGCGGCGACATGATGGTGCGTTGCCCGCCCGAAGACGAGGAACGCCTGTTGGCCGAGGCAGGGGACACGGCACAACCGGCCCGCATCGGCAATCGGAAGCAGCAGCAGAAGACCACCGGCTGGATCACGGTACGGGCGAATGCGCTGACCGAACCCGTATTCGACCGCTGGCTGGACATTGCGCTGGACTACAACCAGCGCCCCTGAAAATCAGGCCTCCTTGCCGTCCGTGCGCACCAGCATGACCGGCACCGGCGCGATGCGGGCCACCTGCTCGGCATCGCTGCCCAGCAGCAGCCGGTCGATGCCACGACGGCCGTGCGTGCCCAAGATGATCAGGTCGCAATGCTCGTCCTTGGCTTGCTGGACGATGAGCTCCGAGACACGGTGGTTGCCGCTCTCCACCACATGCGCAGCGACCGACAGCCCGGCCTCGCGCAGCGGGGTGGCGGCCTTTTCCAGCAGGCCACGCGCCGTGGCCAGGAAGTGCGGCCGCACCTGCTCGGTATAGACTTTCGGACGCTCGTAGCCGTTGCTGTAGTGCATCTCCTCGACGATGGAGAGCAGGATGATGGAGGCGCCGCTGAGTTTGGCCAGCGCTTCGGCGTGTTTCAGCGCCAGCTGAGCGGTGGCGCTGCCATCCAGGGGGACCAGAAGTTTCTTGTACATGGTTGGCTCCTGCCTTGTTGCCCTTGGGGCTGTTCTGTCCCTTATTTTATAAGGGAGGAGGGGGAGGGGCGTAGCGTTGCGGGAACAGGTTGAACGGAGGGAGCCGCAGTCGAAGGTGTCAACCTTGTCGGTGGGAAGCGGTTTCCGGACTGGGGCGTGTGGATGGCTCACCCCAGCACTCCAGGTTCCTGCAGCAGTTGCTTCAGACGGGGCTTGCTTTGGATGGGGCGATCCAGTGCAGCCTGGAATGCCTGCCACAGCGGCTTGTCCAGTGTGAAATGGCGACGGTCCGCCAGGGGCTGGGCGGCTGCCGTGATGCCGGCGTCGAGCAGGAAATCGCTGACGTTCTTGTCGCTGGCACGGGCAGCGTCCTGCAGCAGCTGCTTGACGGGTGTGCTGGTACGAACGTCGATGCGTTCGGTCTTGGGAACGTTGCGGGTACTCATCGCAGCTCCAGGAAAGGGGCCTTCGGCATCCTGATTATGGTTGTCCGGCCAATGTCCAGACAACGCCCCTCGGTCCGGACGTACGCAAGGGGGCTGCCCAAGAAAAAAGCCCGACCGGGATAAGCGGTCGGGCTTGGGATGATGGTGGAGCCGGCGGGAATCGAACCCGCGTCCGAGAGTCTTCTGCGACCAGTTCTACGTGTGTAGTGACGTCATTGAGATCTTGTTGCCGTTACGCCGACGCACAGGCTCAACCAGCAACCAGCCACCTGAGTTTTAGGCCCTGACCAGGTGGCCCGGCCAGGGACGATTCGGTAAGAATGACACTGCTGCCCCTTGCGGGGCCCGGGCTACCGACAACCCGGTGCAGCGGCTAGGCCTTAAGCGGCCAGTGCGAAACGCTCGTCGTTGGCGTTTATTGGTTTTCCGGTGGATTAACGAGGTAACGGACCCTCGACACGCCCTGAGCCGCTTCACTACCCCCGTCGAAACCAGGTCGGCCCCAGACCTTTCAGTATACCTCGGTTGTCAAGGGAAGGGGGTGGCCTGTGGCCGTGGTGCACCGCGAGGACGGTGGTGCCGCGGGGATGTCGGGGAGGGGGGGGGGCAGAGGGAAAGGAGTCGACCCTGGTGGGGGCGTGTCGTGAGGGGAAGGGGCGTGAGGAGGAGGGCGTCGAAAGGGAGGCTGGGGACGCTCCAAACGCAGGTGGCTCTTCGAGTGGCAGGTGGCTCTCCGAGTGCCGGTGGAAGCATCAGGCGCCTGGGAAAAGACCTTCAGGACGCTTTCATTTCTTTTCAGGAGAAAATGTTAATAAATGAACGTTCACTTATGAACATTAATTCATGAACATGGATGTACGGTTCTGATGGCAGGGGTTCTTTTGGGGTTTGCAAGGTGCCTGCATGGGGTGTTGCTTTCCTGCACACCGGCTGGAGAACGGCTTGCAGCAAGGGTCTTGGCGAGTGTCCGAGTGTTTTTGACAGGTTCCTCGCCAAAAAAGAATGGCTCTCATTTGACGTGAATCAAACTTTCCTTGGATTAAGTTAAAAAGTTGATGAGCGTCAAATGATGGGGGTGGCCGTTCCTATAGATTGATCCTTGTTGTGTTTCAGATGTTGACGGTTGTTGTGCACGTCTGACTTCGTCCAATCAGCTCCATTTTTTTCGATCGAGAGGTATCTCCCATGATCGCTTCTGTCATGCGCAAGGCGCTTATCTGCTCGGCAGTGAGTTCCTGCCTCGTGGGGACTGCGGCATTCGCTGCCGATCCCGCTGTCTCCACCACCGGCGGGCTGCCGGGCTACGATGTCATCAAGGCGCCTGCCAGCATTGCCAAGCTGCAGCGCGTGAAGCAAACGCTGGTCAAGCCTCCGTTCGTTCCCGAGCACAGCCTGACGCCGCCAAAGGCGCCGCGCGTGGTGCAGGTGGAGATGTTCATCGAAGAGAAGGAAATCGAGGTTGAGCCGGGCGTCTTCATGTGGGCGTTCACGTTCAACGGTTCGGTCCCTGGCCCGATGATCATCGTTCACGAGGGTGACTACGTCGAGCTGACGCTGAAGAACCTGGCCAAGAACGAGCTGGTGCACAACATCGACTTCCACGCTTCCACGGGCGCTCTGGGCGCTGGCGAGCTGACCCACGTTCAGCCGGGTCAGGAAGTGGTGGTTCGCTGGAAGGCCACCAAGCCGGGTACCTTCGTGTATCACTGCGCTCCTGGCGGCGCAATGATTCCGTGGCACGTGGTGCATGGCATGAACGGTGCCATCACGGTGCTGCCGAAGGAAGGTCTGCATGACAAGAACGGCAAGAAGCTGCACTATGACCGCGCCTACTACATCGGCGAGCAGGATTTCTACCTGCCCAAGGACGAGAACGGCAACTTCAAGCGCTATCAGAGTGCTGCCGAGTCCATGGCGGATGACCGCGAGGTCATGGACAAGCTGATCCCGACGCACATCGTGTTCGGCGAGCGCAAGGGCGCCTACACGGGCGAGAACGCGCTGACGGCCAAGGTGGGCGAGACGGTGATGATCTATCACTCGCAGGCCAACCGCTTCAGCTACCCGCACCTGATCGGTGGTCATGGCGATTACGTCTGGGAGCGTGGCAACCTGGCCGACACCCCGGCACAGAACTTGGAGACCTGGGCCATCGCCGCGGGTTCCACGGGGGCGGCGATGTACACGTTCAAGCAACCTGGTGTGTATGTGTACCTGAACCACAACCTGATCGAGGCGTTGGACCTGGGTGCTCTGGCCCAGATCAAGGTCGACGGCAAGTGGGACAACGAGCTGATGGAGCAGCTGAAGGCGCCGACCGAGTTCAAGGAAGAGAAGAAGTGATCGGTTGAGCGTCGACGGAAACGGCCTGTTCTTCGGGTGGGCCGTTTCCTGTTGCCCGGAGGAGACGTTTTTCCGATCAGGCGCCTGGAAATCATTTTCTGGTGGTTTTCAGTAAAAATGCCTGTTCAGGGCAGACAGAGACCACAACGGAGAATCGATCATTCCGAAGGCGCACGCACTTGCGTCGTATCATTGACGGCCGATGGCAGCATTTTTCTGTCTTCGGCCGTTTTGTCGGAAAAGAACAGATTTCAGGAGAAGATGGTCATGTTGAAGCAGTGGGCAGTGGCAGTCAGTATCGGGCTGCTGGTAGCGGCCGGAAACGGCGTGGCGCAGGAAGGAGGCAGCGGCGCGGTCAAGGCCGGACAGCCAGGGGCTGGGCCGGTGGTGGAGGCCGCAGGGCAGCCCGAGGTGGGGCGCGCCATTCATTTCGACCTGGAGCACGTGAAGGGCAGGGTCACTCAGGACTCCTTTCCGGGCAAGTACCTGCTTCTGGCCATCGGTTACAGCTCATGCCCCGATATCTGCCCGACCACGCTGTTCGAGTTCGGCGAGGTGATGCAGGCGCTGAAGAACCCGGACGCCATCGTGCCGGTGTTCGTGACGATCGACCCGGTCAATGACAGTCCCGAGCGGCTGGATCAGTACGTGCGCTTCTTCGATGAGCGCATCGTGGGCCTGACGGGCACCATGAAGAACATCCGGGCGCTCTCCGACATTCTGGGCGCAACGTTCGGCTACCGGCTGGAAGGCAAGAAGCTGGAGAACCCGGAACCTGGCGTGCCGTATTCTGTGTACCACAGCGCGCTGATTTACCTGATTGGCCCTGACCGGAAGCTGGTGGATGTCTTTGACTACCAGGTGGGGCCCGAGGGTCTGACCCAGGAGCTGGACCGTGTGCTGGGCGAGCCGCCCAAGGATGCCGGAAGGAAGCCTGATGCAGACCAGTCGGACGCGGTCAAGCCGGACGCTGAGAAGTCAGGTGCTGCCCCGGCCGAGGGCTCCGCTCCTGCGAAGAGCGATGCGCCGGCCAAGGCCGAAGAGGCCAGTCTGGCGCCAGCTGGTGAGATGTCGGCTTCCGTATCTGGCCATGGCGGTCTGGTGTCGGCTCGTGTTCGTGTCCAGGCATCCGTCTGAGGTGACTGTTCGCCGGATCAATGCGTTCCGAGCGTGATTGACGGGCAGTCCCTGGTGGCCATGCGGTATTCCGGTGGCCGCGCGGATGTCCCGAGAGGTTTCTGTCCCTGTTTTCCCTGGTGGCGGCATCCATCCGCCCCATTCATTCCCCGAAGGAGTTTCACCATGAAGAAGTCGACGGTTCTTTCGATGGCAGCCCTGCTGGCAGCTCCGGCTCTGCTGATTTCCGGTCAGGCTGGTGCAGCTGAGACGGCCACGCACACCAAGCTGACGAATTGCGTGATCCAGGAAGTGGTGTCCGGCAAGGACATGACGGGTGCCTTCGCGCACTTCCATCACACGGGCGCTCCGGTGAAGCTGGTGCGTGCCGAGGTTCCGGGTGTCAGTGCACGGGTGGAACTGCATGAGATGGTCATGCAGAATGGCGTGATGGAGATGGGCCCGCTGAAGGACCTGACGCTGAAGGAAGGCGAGCGGGTGTTCAAGAAGGGCGGCGACCACGTGATGCTGTTCGACGTCGCCAACAAGCCGAAGGTGGGTAGCAAGCACACCATGACGGTGTTCTTCGACGACGGCACCCAGGCCAGCTGCGAAGCCGTGGTGAAGTCGGTGAAGGACGTGATGAAGGACGCCGGCATCAAGCATGATGGGCATGGCGCTCAGCAAGCACGGTGATCATTCCCAAAAGGCCCACTGATCAGGGCTTTCTGGGTCTCTGACTTGAAGGCCACTGACGGCCATCTTTCCGGACGGTAGTGACATGAAGCGGCGACAGTTCATTCAGGCGGGGGCAGGGGCATCACTGGGGCTGGCAACACAGCTGGCTGCCTGGGCCCAGGAAACCGGTATGGTCCATGAATCGGCCACGCCGGGAGACCATCCTCCGCCAGCTGGCGCCGCCCAGGAGGGCGCGCAGCCAGCTGCGGCCCCTTCCGGAGGCATGCCGTCCGGCCCGATGTCGAAAGGGCCTGATGACCAGCATGAGGCCATGAAGCGCGTGGTGAAGTCCATCTACGCGCCAACGCGCTACGTGTTCGTGGCTGACCGCTTCAGCAATTTCATCAGCGTGACGGACATCGTCAGCGGAGAGCATATCGAGACGCTGTACTTCTCGATGCGGCCCAATGTGTTCGAGATGGCGCGTGACGACGCCATGATGGCAGTGGGTGCGTATGAGGTGCCAGCCATCGAGTTCATGAATCTGAAGACGCGCGAGCGGCGCCGGGTCGAGCTGCCTTCACCGGTCTTCCAGATCTTCTTCGTGCCGCAGACCAATCTGGTGGCGGTGGGGCTGCGCGATCAGGTGGGGATGATCAACTACAAGGACTTCACGGTACGCATCTTCCCCCGCCGTTTCGATTCGGATCAGCGCGATGCACTGATCAATACGTATTATTCGTTGCTGTTCAGCTCGTTCAGCCAGTCGTTCTGGGTGCTGGACGAGGACAGGCCCTGCATCTACCACCGCTACGGCGGGGCAGAGCCGCTGGATGCGCCCTGGGAGACGATCGACCTGTCCAAGCATATTGGTACCGGGTCGGGTCTGGGCATTGGTGTGGCCAGCCCCGAGGATGACCTGCTGGCCATGACGACCGACGATGGCTCGGAAGGGCTGGTGTACTTCCCGGCTCAGGACAAGGTGCTGAGCACGGGCCCGATGCGTACGGTAGGCTCCACCAATGAGCCGATGATCATGCCGTACATCGATGCGTACTCCAAGCATGTGATCTTTGCCGACGTGACGGGCAATGGCGGCTCGTGCGCCCGCTTGCT
>ERZ772977.146-NODE-146-length-57152-cov-40.103701_pt1 | contig 57152 bp, 38 predicted proteins | sample MGYA00511131_ERZ772977 | MGnify/ENA primary metagenome ERZ772977 (study PRJEB29015, sample SAMEA2737935) | human oral metagenome | biome: human oral; feature: human-associated habitat; material: dental | place: China | collected 2151 ...
ATTCGGTACCCGCAAGGGCCGCAAGGTCGTTAACATCCTGGCAGCAGCTGAGTAATACTCACCGCTAGGGCAGAGGGGGTAGGCGTTAGTCTACCCCCTCTCGCTATGACCTCGAATGCCGTGGATGCCCGCCTGTGCTGGGCTCCACGATGAGGCGCACCCCAACCCGGTCGCGCCTGCCGCCGCATCCGCAGCATGATTGGTGTGTGCCGTGCAGTGGCGAAGTGAAGATTTTCCAAGATAAGGAGAACCCGTGGCAGAATTCGTGGACCGCGTGGTCTTGCATGTATCTGGCGGTCGCGGAGGTAACGGCTGCGTCTCCGTGCGACGTGAAAAGTTTAAGCCCCTGGGCGGCCCTAACGGCGGTAACGGTGGTAATGGTGGCGCGGTGATTCTGCGCGTGGATAACCAGACCACGACCCTGCTGGAGTACCACCACAGCCCGCATCAGCACGCCCCGAATGGCGATATTGGTCGTGGCGATATGCACCACGGCTTTAACGGTGAGGACCTGATTCTGACCGTGCCGCAGGGTACTGTGGTGAAGGACCGCGAGGGTAATGTTTTGGCTGACCTGCTGCGTGTGGGCGACGAGTATGTTGCTGCCCGCGGCGGTATGGGCGGTCTGGGTAACGCTGCGTTGGCTTCGGCTAAGCGTAAGGCTCCCGGTTTTGCTCTGTTGGGGACCCCCGGTGAAGAGGCTGATATTGTTCTGGAGCTCAAGTCCATTGCGGATGTGGCTCTGGTGGGTTACCCCTCGGCGGGTAAGTCTTCGTTGATTGCTGCGATTTCTGCGGCGCGTCCGAAGATTGCTGATTACCCGTTCACCACCCTAATCCCGAACCTGGGTGTGGTGCAGGCGGGCGATGTTCGCTACACCGTGGCGGATGTTCCGGGTCTGATTGAGGGCGCTTCGGAGGGGCGCGGTCTGGGTCACCGTTTCCTGCGCCATGTGGAGCGTTCTTCGGCTCTGGTGCACGTGATTGACTGTGCTACTTTGGAGCCGGGCCGCGACCCGATCAGTGACTTTGAGGTGATCCGCGGCGAGCTGCAGAACTATGAGGTTGACCCGACTGCGGGTGTGACCGTGCCGCTGCATGAGCGTCCGCAGATTGTGGTGCTCAATAAGATTGACGTTCCTGAGGCTCGTGAGCTGGCTGAGTTTGTTCGCCCCGAGTTTGAGGAGATGGGCTTTAAGGTCTTCGAGATTTCGACGGCTTCCCATGAGGGTCTGAAGCCCCTCATCTTTGCGATGGCAAAGCTCGTTGAGGAAGACCGCGAGGCTCGTGCCGCTGCCGAGAAGGAAGCGGAGCGCGTGGTTGTTGAGGCTCCTGTGGTTCGCCCGAAGGGTTTCCGCGGTAAGAAGAAGCAGGAGTTCACTATTCGCCGCGAGGAGCGTAACCTTGAGCCGCTGTTCCGCGTGATTGGTGAGAAGCCTGAGCGTTGGATTCAGCAGACTGACTTCAATAATGATGAGGCTGTCGGCTACCTGGCGGACCGCCTGGCGCGCCTGGGCGTTGAGGATGAGCTGTTCAAGGCTGGTGCTCGTGCCGGTGACGCCGTGGTGATTGGCGAGAACGACAACTCGGTGATCTTCGATTGGGAGCCGACCATGGTCGGTGGCGCTGAGCTGCTGTCCTCCCCGCGTGGTACGGACGCCCGTCTGGAAGAGATTATTCGCCCGACTCGTGCGCAGAAGCGTGTGGAGTACAAGGAGCGTATGGACGCGAAGGCGGAGGCTCGTGCAGAGCTGGAGTCCGAGCGTGTTGCAGGCGTGTGGACCGAGTCGGTTGAGTACCGCAAGAAGTTGAAGGAAGGCAAGGTCGACGAGAATATCGACATGCCGAACATCGACGACTAGTAGCTGAAGCGTTGGCTGTTGCCTAGACAACTGTTTCCTAGACAGCTGTTACCTAGATGATGAATGGTGCCGCGCACCGGGGTTTGCTCCGGTGCGCGGCGCTTTCTTATGTGCGCGGCGCTTTCTTATGTGCTCTGCGGTTGCCTCTCGCGCCGGATGTGTGCGTCGGAATATGCGGGTGAGCCTGCGGTGAACCTGCGGTCGGGCGTGCTGGCTGGGTATTCCACTGGCGGCTTAGCTCACCCCCGTCATTTCGGTTTTTTTGACTGCAAACAGGTAGCATAGAGGGGAATGTACGCGGGCCGTTTTCGGTGTTGCGTACCTTCTGTGTACCTGCCCGCATCCGCACCTGTGGTGGCTTTTTAGCTGCTGTGGTGTGGTCTCTGTCCCCAGCAAGGACGGCATTTGTGACTGACCAGCCTGTTCACCTTGATTTTGGTGCTCCGAGCACCGAGTCGATTCCCCCACGCATTCCCGGTCGGGTGCGTCTGGGCGTGATGGGTGGAACTTTCGACCCGATTCACCACGGACACCTGGTGGCAGCTAGTGAGGTTGCAGCCGTGTTCGACCTGGACGAGGTCGTGTTCGTTCCGACCGGTCAGCCCTGGCAGAAGGTGGGGGAGCGGCACGTGAGTGACGCTGAGCATCGCTACCTGATGACGGTGATTGCGACCGCGTCGAACCCGCGTTTTACGGTGAGCCGTATTGATATTGACCGTGGCGGCGCCACCTACACCTTTGATACGCTTAACGAGCTGCGTGCCCTGCGCCCGGATGCTGACCTGTTCTTCATTACCGGTGCGGACGCGATCAGCCAGATTATGACCTGGCGCAATGCCCATAAGCTGTGGGATTTGGCGACTTTTGTGGGCGTGACCCGCCCCGATCATGAGCTGGATCCGCCGATGGCTGAGGGTCGTCATATTACGACCCTGAAGATTCCTGCGATGGCGATTTCTTCGACCGATATTCGTCGCCGCGCAGCTGAAGACGCCCCCATCTGGTACCTGGTGCCGGATGGTGTGGTGCAGTACATCGCTAAGTACGGCCTGTACAAGAAGGACGCTTTGACGGCGTACCGTGACGGCTTGCCCCGCGTGAAGGATGAGTCTGGGCAGGCACCCCAATCGACGAATAATGAGGGAACACATGAGTGAAGCTACGGGTTCGAAGCCCTATAGCGAGGACGAAGCGTACCTCTACGAGACGTACGTGACCGAGGACGGCATTGAGGTGCCGCCGCCTACCAAGGTGATGGGTCCGCGCCGTCTTGCCCGTTACCGTGAAGAAGTTGCCGAGTACCTGCGTGCGGCCCGCCGCGGTGAGCCCGCGAAGCCTGTTGCCAACATGGGCTCCGTGATTTATACGAACGCTATTGACCCGCAGGTTCTGGCTGTTCAGCGTCGTTTTGCGGCGCTGGCGGCTCAGGGCAAGATTGACACTGAGGCGAACGATGAGGAGAAGCTGCACGAGCCCGCTCCTCTGACCAGTAGCCTGCGTGTTCTGCGCCCCGAAGAGATCGCGCAGAACCGTGTGGATGCGACCAGCCCCTCCGCGGTGAATAACCCGATGACTTCTTCGATCCCGGTCATTGCCGTGGTCAAGGAGGAGAAGCCGGAACCCGAGCTGCACCAGTACCTGGTGCGCGATGAGCCGAAGGTTGAGGAGCTGGATAGCTCTGACGTTGAGGCTGAACAGACCGAGGTTGCTTCCGTTGAGGAAGAGGCCGTTGAGGTTGAAGAGTCGGCTGACGAGCTACCCACCCGCGTGAGCGCGGTGAACGCGCAGGGTCTTGACCTGAGCGTGCTGGATAGCGCCTCCGCAGGGGATACCGTGGATTCGGTGGACGGCGACCCGACTGTTGCTCTGAGCCCGGATGAGGTTGAGGAGCTGCTGCAGCGCATGGTGGATCGTCAGGACCCCGAAGAGGCACTGGTCGAGAAGACTGCCGAGGAGTCCGACAAGGGCTCCGAGGATGAAGAGTCTAAGTCGGCTGAGTCGAAGTCTGCTTCGGCTACTTCTGCTGAGGCTTCGGAGGAAGCCGAGTCAAAGGAAGCAGCGTCGAAGGAAGTTGGGGAAGACTCTGCTTCTGTGAGCGCTGTTGAGAAGGCTGAAGAGGTTCTGCAGCCTGCACAGAAGCCCTCCCTGGCGTGGCTGTGGATTGTGCTGCTGCTCGCCCTGGTCGTTGTTGGTCTGATTATGATTTTTGGCCCCAAGTAGGCCGTGAACAATGCACCCCTGTTGCGGGTGTTGCCGGCGGGTGTTCTGCCGGCAAGGAAGGAAAATATGACTGCTGCACAGTCCTCGATTGAGGCTCTGCGCATTGCCGCCCGCGCTGCGGAGGAGAAGCAGGGAACTAACCTGTTCGCTGTGGATGCATCCGACGCGATGGGTTTGATTGATGGCTTCCTGGTGGTTTCTGCCCACAATGAGCGCCTCGTGAACGCTGTTGCGGATGAGGTTGAGGACGCTCTGCGTGAGCAGGCTGACCTGAAGCCGGTTCGCCGTGAGGGTCGTTCCTCGGGTCGTTGGATTCTGTTGGACTTCGGCGATATTGTCGTGCACGTTCAGCATGAGGAGGACCGCGAGTTTTACGCTCTGGATCGTCTGTGGGCTGAGGCTCCGCGTATTGAGCTGGGCGTTGAGAACGAGGCTCCCTTTGATATCGAGGGTGAGACTGAGGAAGATGCTGCACGCATCATTCCCGCTCAGGATGAGGCGTAGGCTTCTGCTTGATTTTTAGCTGATGAGGGGTGGGCTCTGGTGGCGCCGTATGGTGCCGCGGGGTCCGCCCCTTTTCTGTGTGTTTATTCTGCGTATTTCGAGGGTATTTCTGCCCGCCCGGGTGCCCTTTCTGATGACCTGATTGCCCTTTCTGCCTGCCCGGTTGCCCCGGAACTTTTTTAGATTTTTGTGTGCGCTGGTTTGCATCGTTGTCCGTGGTGTGTGTAATATATTCATGTTGCCTCGTTGAGGTCACTAACAGAATATGGGGATATGGCGCAGCTGGTAGCGCACCTGCATGGCATGCAGGGGGTCAGGGGTTCGAGTCCCCTTATCTCCACGTTTTCCTCGGTTGAGGAGCTTTTCGCCCGATTCTTGTGAATCGGGCGATTTTGCTATCTGCCGATAACTCTCGATAGTCAACAACGCAGTTCATAGTTGAGGAGAAGCGCATGGGAGCGCACGCACATCACGGCCACCACGGGCATCACCATGGGCACGACCATTCGCATGCCCCGAGCCCGGAGGATGCCGCCTCGATGCGTCCGCGCCTGCTGATTGCGTTCAGCTTGGCGGTCGTTATTGTGTTGGCGCAGGCGATCGGTTCGTTGGTCACGGGAAGTCTTGCGCTGCTGACCGATACGGCGCACGCGCTGGCGGATGCCTCGGGCCTGCTGGTGGCGCTCGCTGCGGCTTCGCTGATGACGCGCCCGGCAACGTCCCGCCGCACGTGGGGTTTCCGCCGTATTGAGGTACTTGCCGCCCTCGGGCAGTCGGTGCTGCTGCTGGCGGTGGGTATTTACACGGCGGTGGAGGGCGTGCATCGCCTGTTCGCCCCGCCGGAGGTGCCCGGCACCGAACTGCTGATCTTTGGTGTGGTTGGCCTGGTGGCGAACACTATTGGTATTGCGGTGCTGGCTACGGCGAGGAATGCGAACTTCAATATGCGCGCCGCGTTCCTGGAGGTGCTCAATGACGCCCTGGGTTCGCTGGGTGTGATTGTGGCGGCTATCGTGATTTGGCTGACCGGCTTCTACCAGGCGGACGCCCTTGCCGGTCTGCTGATTGCGGCGCTGATTGTGCCGCGTGCGGCGCGTCTGATGAAGCAGACGACGGCGGTGCTCATGGAGTTCACCCCGGACGGCCTGGACCTGGACGCGATGCGTGAGCATATCTTGAGTGTTGACGGCGTTGTGGAGGTGCACGATGTGCACGCTTCGACGGTGGCTACCGGTCTGCCGGTGGTGACCGCGCACGTGGTGGTTGCCGATTCGTGCTTCCATGACGGGTCTGCGGTGGCGATTCTGGACCGTATCCGTTCGTGCGTGGCGAGCCATTTTGAGGTGTCGGTGGAGCACTCGACCTTCCAGCTGGAGACCGCCGAGTTGGGTGGTCGTGAACCGGATTCGGTTCGCCACCCGTAGGCTGTGCCCGTAGGCTGGCTCGCGTAGGTTTTGCCCGGGCTTCGTCGGCGGTTCTGCCCGCCGCAGTAAATTACGGCAGAAAACGGCAAACCAGAACAGGTACCAGAGCCTGAAATAGCGGGGGAGTACCGACCGTTATATTTGGTGGCTTCAACACGCAAAAGATACACTCTTTAGGGAGCAAAAGGCGCTCCTCACCCACACACTTTGACAGGCTCGCGGGCAGACTCTCTAGTTTGGTAGCCGCGGCAGCCTGCAACGATGAGCGCCTCAGCCTGGCTGAAACGGAACAGCGGGCGGGCGCATCCTGAAATTTTTGACGAGAACAACCACGATTAGCAGCAGATACGGAACACTATGCATTCACCTATTGCCACTTACCTGACCGAGACCCTCGAGTCGGTCGCTTCTGATACCTCCGGTGAGTTGGCAAACTACATTCCGGAACTTGCCGCCGTGGACCCGGACAAGCTTGCCGCGTCCATCGCCATGGTTGATGGTGAGCAGTACGCCGCCGGTGACTCCGATGTGGAGTTCACGATCCAGTCGATTTCTAAGCCGTTCGTGTACGCCCTGGCGCTCGCGGACCGCGGCTATGATGACGTGCTTGCGAAGGTGGGCGTGGAGCCTTCCGGTGAGCCGTTCAACGAGCTGTCCCTGGAGGACGGCTCCGGTAAGCCGCTGAACCCGATGATTAACGCTGGCGCGATTACCACCCATTCGCTGGTGGGCCCTCCCGGCGCGACGCAGGGCGAGCGCATGGAGCGCGTCATTTCTGGTCTGTCTGCGTTTGCGGGCCGCCGCCTGTCGGTGAACGAGCGCGTGTACGAGTCTGAGCTGGAGCACGCGCACCGCAACTACGCGATTGCGCACATGCTACGCGGCCACGGCATCCTGACCGGTGACCCGACCGTGGCGGTGCAGGGTTATACCCGCCAGTGCTCGCTGATGGTGACGGTCAAGGATTTGGCGTTGATGGCGGCGACTTTGGCGAACTATGGTGTGCATCCGGTGACGGGTGAGCAGGTGGTTCCTAAGACGGTGGTGCGTCAGGTGCTGAGCGTCATGTTCACGTGTGGTATGTATAACGCGGCGGGCGACTGGGCGACCCAGGTGGGTGTTCCGGCGAAGAGCGGCGTGGGCGGCGGCATTATTGGTGCGGTGCCCGGTCAGCTGGGTGTGGCGACGTTCTCGCCGCGCCTGGACGGTCACGGTAACAGTGTGCGCGGTGTGGAGCTGTTCGAGCAGTTCTCTGATGATATGGGCATGCACGTGATGAACGTGCCGACGGTGGCTCGTTCGGCGTTGCGCGCGAACTACCAGATCGGTTCGGGCGATGAGTCTATGCGCCTGATTCAGTTGCAGGGCCGTATCCGTTTTGCGGGTGTGGAGCGCGTGATTCGTGAGATTGTGGAATCCCCGATGGAGGGTTCCAAGGTTGCCCTGGACGTGACTCGCGTGTACGCGGTGGATGAGGTCGCTCAGAGTATGCTCCTGGAGCTGATGCGCCGCCTGCGGAATGACGGGTTCAAGGTGTACCTGATTGATAATGACGAGACGATCACGAACACGGATGCGCTGCGTAGCATGGGTGTGAAGGTTCTGACGAACCCGGCGGCGGTGACTTCTGCAGAGTCGGACGCTGAGCGTGTGGCTGAGGCTGACGCCGAAGAGGCTGCGGAGGCGGCGGCACTGGAGGCACTGAACGCGCTGGAATCTGCTGAGAGGGTGCAACCCGCTGAGGTAGAACAGTCCGCTGCGGTGGAGCATCCTGCTGAGGCGCAGCAGCCGGTGGCTTCGGAGTCCGAGTAGGTTTCTCTCCGCGTACCTGGTCGTACCCGCGTACTTGGTTGTATCCGCGTGCTTGGCAGTACGACTGCGTGAACTTATGTATTGAGGCCCCTTTCCCGGGCGCGTTGTGAACGCGTTCTGGGGGAGGGGCATTGCTGTACTTAGAATTGCGCCCTGCGCTGTGGTTGGAGCTGTAGCTGGATTACCTGGCGTGCGGGTAGCTTAGTGTGCTGAGCGTGGTCTTCGGTGAGCGAGTGGAACGAATGCGTGTAAAGGTTCTTTTATTGCGGCGTTATTAATCATTACGTAATATTTTGAATTTTTCGATATCTAACGGTGGTCTCATCATACACTCATAATATGAACACTGTTCCACACTCAGAAACACCTATTGCTCCTCGTCAATCCGCTATTGTCAACCCCGCTACCGACCAGGCGGTATCGGGGGACTCTGCCCGCGCCTCCATAGGGCGACGGGAACTTTTACGGCATGTTGGTACCTTTGGTCTGGGCGCGGTGGGTTTCGGCGTGCTGGGTCTTGGCCTCACCGGTTGTACCCCGTCCGCGGCGGAAGGCACCCACGGAGCGTCGGCTGGTGGGTCTGCCTCGGGTAGCGCGTCGGGTAGTGCCTCTGCGACTGCTTCGGCAAGCTCGGCGGCTACCCCCTCCGCATCTGCGACTGCGACCTCGTCGAACCCGGTTCCCGCAGCGCGCGCCTGGACCGGCCCGCAGACCGGCCTGCCCGGTGAGGGCAAGTATATTGCGTGGACGGTTGATGACGGCGCCGACCCGGAGGTGGTGCGCGCCTACGCGGAGTTTGCTCACCGTACCGGCACGCGCCTCACGTTCTTTATTAATGGTCAGTACCCGGCGTTTAGACAGCATCGTGACCTGTTGTTGCCGCTGGTGAAGAGTGGCCAGTTGCAGATTGCGAACCATACGTATAGTCATGCGGCGTTGACGAGCCTGACGGATGAGCAGATTGTGCGTGAGCTGACCCGTAATGATGAGGAGATTATGCGGCTTTTTGGGGTGTCTTCGAAGCCGTATTTCCGCCCGCCGTACGGGTATTATGATGAGCGTGTGTTGGCGGCTGCGGCGTCGTGTGGTTTTACGCGCCCGGTGTTGTGGTACGGGTCGTTGGCGGATTCGTCTAATATTTCTTCGGCTGAGGTGTATGCCTATGCGGAGAAGTACGCTTTGGCTCAGCATATTGTGATTGGGCATTTGAATTATCGGGGTGTGGTGTCTGAGCTGGATCGTATTCGGGCGTTGTTGGATCGGCGCGGTTTGACGACTGTCACGATTCGTGACTATTACGGGTAGTGCAGGGGAGTCCTGGCGGGGGTTCCGGTGGGTATACTGGGAGGCATGATGAAGCTTCCTCAGAACCCTATTCTTCGGCAGGTGCACCGTTTCCGTGAGTCGCTGCTGCTTCTGCTGTATTATTCGCTGTCTTTTTTGGGCGTGCGGTGGGTGCGCTCGGGGCATCCGCGTGTGGCGGCGGTGTGGTCTGTGGGTTTGTGGCTGAATTTGGTGGTGCGCGGTATGGGCCAGCTGGTGCGTATGCTGGTGCCGGTCCTGCAGGATGCGGAGGCGCGCCGTGCTCGCGCTGAGCGTGCCCGCGCCTACCAGCCGCGCTAACCTCACCGGCTGAGCGAACAGAACGAGGCTGATACGACGAAGCCCCCTTGTACTGGAAATAGTACGAGGGGACTTCGTTTTTAACGTTAGCTTGGTTTCTTTGTCGCTGAAATTTCTATTTCTTCTTTTTGCCAGTCCATTCGCAGGCGATACCGTCATCGTCTCTATCCAACTCAGCCCGATAGCCAGGTTCACCTCGGTGTATGGGTGCAGCACCTGCAGCTCGGGCTTCAGCACAGTTCTTGTAATACACGCTGGACTGCGCCGGGGCTTCCTGAGTAGGCACTTTCTGAACGGGAGCAACTGCCGCAGGCTCCTGAGCTGGAGCCTGCGTTGCCACACGAGTAGGCCTTGGAGTTGTGGCTCGCGGTGTAGGAGTATATGTCTCCCACGGAGCTACAGAAGGACTGGGAGTTGGTGAAGGCGAAGGAGTTCGTTTAGCTCGTTTAGTCTTACTAGGCTTGGGTGAAGGGGTCTTTGAAGCTGAGTCTTTAGCGGGTACAGTTTTCTGTTCGGAGGTCGACGAAGAGCAGCCGGTCAGCAGCAGAGCACCCGCAAGAACACCAGCGGTTGCGGCGTGAATTTTCAACACAATATTCCTTTATAAAGTGAGTGGACAAGGGTGTTCACCGTAGAACACACACTCAAGTGTAAAGGAAAACTATCTCACCCGCAGACACTATTGAGCCTTTCAAACATTCTGACAAGGGAAGAAACGCCAACCGGGCACAGCGAAGCCCCTTTGTACCGGTTCATACAAGAACCGACACAAGGGGGCTTCGCTATATCTGGGGGGGGGGCACCAGCCAGGGACACTAGGGGAGTAGCGCCCCCACTGGGATAGCTCTAGCGGGCAGCACTAGCCAGAACCGTTGCCCAGATCCGCTGCCCAGAACCATTGCCCAGAGCCGCCGCTAGGAGCAGTTGCCGTTCATATCGCAGGACGGACCCGCCTCCGAGGCACCCGCCAGCGGGTTCAACAACTCAACCTGATGGGTCTGCTCCCACACCTGACGCAGCGCCTGCACCAGCGCCTCCGCAGGCTGCGCACCACTGACCGCCCACTTCGACTCAATCAAGAAGAACGGCACACCGTTAATGCCCAGCTGGCGCGCCAACTGCTCATCAGCACGCACCTGCTCCGCGTAACGGTCGCTCTTCAACACTGCCTCAACCTCGACGGTATCCAAACCAATCTCAGAGGCGATATCCAGAATCGACTCGTGATCCTGCACCGAACGGCCCTGGGTAAAGTACGCCTTCTTAAACGCCTCCTGTGCCGCCGACGCCAAACCCTGCTCGGACGCATACTGAATCACGCGGTGCGCATCAAAGGTGTTACCGTAGCGTGCCTGTCGCCAATTGAAATCCAAACCGACCTCGCGGGCGCGCTCCGCCAACGACTCCTGGGTCGCAATCGCCTGCTCCAACGGCATCTGATACTTGCTAGCAATCATCTCCGGCAGCGAACCAGCCGGGTACTCCGTAGCCGACGGGTCCAGCTCAAAGCTATGCCACACCACCTCAACCTCGTCACGGTGCTCAAACTCGGCGAGCGCCTGCTCCAGGTTACGCTTGCCCACGTAGCAGAAGGGGCACACAATATCGGACCAAATATCAATACGCATGTTATCTATTCCTCCCATACTCGGATGCGGCACGCTGCCGCCCTGTATGCTCACCTAACGCCCCTGCTGTCGTGATTATTCCCCAGCTTTTATTCCAACCGGGTACGGCAAAGCCCCCTCGAACCGGTCCGTAAAGGAACCGGAGCCAAGGGGGGCTTAGCACACGCAATATACGCGACCCTATCGGCGGGCAGTTGCCGAAGCGCTCGTCGTAGCAGCCGGCGCGGTCGTCGCCGCCGGAGCCGTAGTAGCCTGCTGGCTAGCCGCTGCCTCATCCTCATAGCGAGTGGTTGGAGCCTGAGTCGGAGCCTCAGTAGTAGGCTCCGGAGTAGGGGCCTCGGTGGTCGCCTCAGGTGACGGGGTGTTCTCCTCTGGGGTGGGGGTCGGCGAAGGAGCCGCCGCCTTAATCTCTTCCTCGGATGCGTCACCGTAGTAGTCACGAACCGTCACCGCAGTCAGGCCGCGGTCATCGAGCAGGCCCTTCACCTTATCCAGGATCGGGATGATCGTCTCGTAGTTCAGGTGGCCCAGCACGATCTGCTGCGGGAGCATGTAGCGGATGCAGCGCGTGTAAATCACGCGGGCGCTCGTCTTCGCCTCATCGCCGGTAGTGCCGTTCCACATGACCGGGCGGGTAAAACCAATCTCACCGGCAGCCTTCAGCACCGCATCGTTATAGCGGCCGTACGGCGGGCGGAAGTACGGCTTCGAGGAGACACCGAACATGCTCATAATCTCGTCCTCGTTACGCTGCAGCTCTTCCTTCACGCCCTCAGCGTCCAGGGTGGTCAGGTCGGGGTGGCTGTAGGTGTGGTTCGCAACCTGAATCTGGCCGCTCTGAACCAGCGGACGCAGCAACGACACATGCTCCTTAAAACCGGTGTACGAAGCGTTAATGAAGAACGTCAGGCGAGTATTCGTACGCTTCGAGAACTCAGCGTAGCCGCGAATCGCCTCCGGGCTTGCGCCGTCATCAACAGTCCACGCAACATACTTACCCTCACCAATGAGAGAGTTGCCGATACCGGGCCATTCGCGCGGCTTATCAACCGGGTTGCCAGCAGCGGCAACCGTCGGCGAATTCGTTGCGGCGGGGCGAGTAGCAGCAGTAGTCTCGCTGCCAGCCTGATACGGAGTGAAATTACCGCTGGTGCCGTCGTAGTCATTCGACTTCTTCGAGCAGGCAGCAATCAGCGGAAGCATAGCGGTGCCGAGCACAAAAAGTCGGCGGTTAGGCTGTGAGTGGGTCATACTCTCCAGGATAACGCCCCCACCTGCAAGGAACGAATCTGAACGGCGAATACACCCCTAAATAATGTGCACATCACACCGTGCGCTCAGCACCACAGTATTAATAGGTATAAAAACTAGGTATAAGAACACAAAATCAAGAAGCCGCAAGTCGGTAACGCTCCGCTAAACTAGTGGGATGGAGAATCTGGGCACTCACGAATTGCGCAACCTTGTGAACGATGCTGCCGACGAGGCAGTCAACATCGGCTACCGTGTTGCAGACCGGCTGCACAGGTGGCGTGAAAAGCGCGCCATCGCCGCCGGCCGCGAACCTATCCTCGTGCCCACCGAAGGCTACGGACGCGCCGCCTCCGACGGCAATCCCGGCTGGGTCCGCGTTATCGCCCGTGCACTCTACAAGACGGTCACCCTCGAACGCCTGTTGCAGGTTGTAGAAGGTACCCAAGATACCGCCAACCCCATGCGCGGCTGGCGCTCCTTCACCGCAACCGCAATGGCCGATGCGCCCGTCACCATCGTCATCGACGGCACCAAGTACGAGGCGTACACCGACCGCGGCGGCGTGCTCGACGTCAAACTCTGCATCGATCTGGAACCCGGTATCCACGAAGTCATCATGTACGTGCCCGGCTCCCGCGCCGTAGCAACCAGTGTCTACATCGTTCCCGAAAGCCAGAAGCTCGGCGTCATCATGGACGTTGACGACACCGTCATGGTCACCATGCTACCGCGCCCCCTGGTTGCCGCCTGGAACTCCTTCATCCTCGACGAGCACGCACGCATCCCCACCCCCGGCATGGCGGTCATGACCGACCGTATCCGCCGCAGCCACCCGGATGCGCCGTTCATGTACCTGTCCACCGGCGCCTGGAACATCACCCCGACCCTGCGCCGCTTCCTCAGCCGCAACGGCTACCCGCGCGGCACGTTCCTGCTGACCGACTGGGGCCCCACCCCCGACCGCTGGTTCCGCTCCGGAACCAACCACAAGGTTGAGTCCCTGCGCCGCCTCGCCGAGGAGTTCCCGCAGATGAAGTGGATCCTCGTCGGTGACGACGGGCAGCGCGACCCGTACATCTACAACGGCTTCGCGGTACGCTACCCGGACAACGTGGCGGCAATCGTCATCCGCAACCTGACCGTGGGGGAGACCATGCTCGCCTCCGGCCGCGTGTGGAGCGACTACCGCGCCGAACAGATGATGCGCTCGCCGCTGTGGATTGAAGCCACCGACGGCGTAACGCTGAGTAAGAAGCTGCGCGAGCTGGGCCTGATCGATTTCTAGCCGGTCGTGTTTCTCCTGCGCCTCACCGGTTGCTAAAACCAGCGCTGATACCCAGTAAACCCACCGCAAATACCGCGAAATACCGGTATATGCGGTGGGTTTTGCTGTTTCAGAGGAATTAACCAACTTAAACCCACGACACACCGGCTCATCAAAAAGAGTTAAAAATCTTTTCTACAGCTTTAATCACACAGCTTAAAGCCGCTCGAAGGGGGTTAACCCTCGCCTTTAAGAAAGTCCGTTCTGCTTTAAAACCGCGCCGTTCCGCGCAAGAACGCGTGAGAGTTAAGATCTCTTTAAAATCAAGCCCGAATCTGCCGGGTTTTATGCCCCCGAAAGCATACATGAGGTTAAGTGAACCTCAACTTGGCGGGCGAATGAACCCTTAAAAATCCTGACCAACTTAAACCCCACCTGTGGATAACCCGGCGCACCCCGCGAAAATACAGCGAACTAGCCCCGCGGCAGGGTGTGGATAAGCTGTAGGCACCCCATCTTAAGTGGGTTCAGCTGTGGGTTTATCGAACGAAACACGCCCCTCACACCACATCATCTTGTGGTGCAGAAAAATCTCGACACTAGATGTAGTATTAATACTCGGTTCCACCACTACGGCATTTTTGAGCGTCCTGCCCCCGCGCAGGAAACCGCCACACCCCACTAGGATGGGCAGCGGGCGGCACCGCGCTCACCGTCAACACCACGTGGTGAACCGCAGACGAAACACGCCAGATTCATTCACGAGATAACCCCGCCTGAGCGGGAGAAAGTAAGAGGCATTCCCATGGTAGTGACCGTGTACACCAAGCCGCAGTGCGTCCAGTGCAACATGACCTACCGCGCCCTCGACGCGAAGGGTATCAGCTACACCAAGGTTGATATCACCGAAGACGCTCAGGCCCTCGAAATGGTCAAGTCCCTCGGCTACATGCAGGCACCCGTCGTCATCGCAGGCGACGAGCACTGGTCCGGCTTCCAGCCCGACAAGATCAACGCTCTGGCAGCGTAACAACCCAGCCGAAACCCGCACCAACGGGAATCGGCACGGAACTCACACCGGCACACGAGAATAAGGAGTACACATTGAGTACCACCCTCACGCCCAACCCCGTCGACGAGCACGCAGAAATCCGCAAGATTCTTATGGATGCACGCAATGCCTCCGAGGGTCGAGCGACCGAGGTCCTGGACGACACCGCGCCGCTCATCGTGTACTTCTCCTCCATCTCCGGTAACACCCACAAGTTCGTGGAGAAGATCCGTGCCCGCCGCCTCCGCCTGCCGCTGCGCACCGGCGAAGACACCCTCATTCTTGATGAGCCGTTCGTGCTCGTCGTCCCCACCTACGGCAAGCCTGAAGGCGCCGGTAACGTTCCCCCGCAGGTGGTTAAATTCCTGAACGTGGAGCAAAATCGCAACCACATGATCGGTGTGATTGGCTCCGGCAACACCAACTTTGGTCCGCTCTTCGGTATCGCGGCAGACATTGTCGCCAAGAAGTGCGATGTGCCCGTGCTCTTCAAGTTTGAGCTCATGGGCACCGATTCAGATGTAGAAAAAGTCAACGAAGGATTGGAAGCATTTTGGACGCAAAACTGCCCTCAGCACTAGAAACTCTCGGTGCGAGCCACAGCGGCAAGAGCGTGCCCGAGAAGTTCAAGGGTATGAGCTACCACGAACTGAACGCACTGCTGAACCTCTACGATGAGAACGGCCAGATTCAGTTCGATGCAGACCGTCAGGCTGCACGTCAGTACTTCCTGCAGCACGTCAACAACAACACCGTCTTCTTCCACGACCTGGAAGAGAAGATCGAGTACCTGATCGAGAACCAGTACTACGAGCCGGAACTCTTCGACAAGTACAACTTCCAGTTCATTAAGAACCTGTTCAAGCGTGCCTACGCCGTGAAGTTCCGCTTCCCGACCTTCCTGGGCGCCTTCAAGTTCTACACCTCCTACGCGCTCAAGACCTTCGACGGTCAGCGCTACCTGGAGCGTTTTGAAGACCGCGTCTGCATGGTCGCACTGCTGCTGGCAGAAGGCAACGAGAAGCTCGCCGAAGACATCGTCGACGAGATCATCTCCGGCCGTTTCCAGCCGGCAACCCCGACCTTCCTCAACGCAGGTAAGAAGCAGCGCGGCGAGCTCGTCTCCTGCTTCCTGCTGCGCATGGAAGACAACATGGAGTCCATCGGCCGCTCCATCAACTCTGCACTGCAGCTCTCCAAGCGCGGAGGCGGCGTGGCATTCGCCCTGACCAACCTGCGCGAGTCCGGTGCGCCCATCAAGAAGATTGAGAACCAGTCCTCGGGCGTTATCCCCGTCATGAAGCTGCTGGAAGATGCCTTCTCCTACGCAAACCAGCTCGGCGCACGTCAGGGTGCCGGTGCCGTGTACCTGCATGCACACCACCCCGACATCTACGCCTTCCTGGACACCAAGCGTGAGAACGCTGACGAGAAGATCCGCATCAAGACCCTCTCCCTGGGCGTTGTCATCCCCGACATCACCTTCGAGCTGGCGAAGAAGAACGAGGACATGTACCTCTTCTCCCCGTACGATGTGGAACGCATCTACGGCGTGCCCTTCTCCGACATCAACGTCTCCGAGAAGTACTACGAGATGGTCGACGATGCACGCATCACCAAGACCAAGATCAACGCGCGTGAGTTCTTCCAGACCATCGCAGAGATCCAGTTCGAGTCCGGCTACCCGTACGTGATGTTCGAAGACACCGTCAACCGCGCGAACCCCATCGCCGGTAAGGTCATCATGTCCAACCTGTGCTCCGAGATCCTGCAGGTTTCTGAGCCGTCCACCTACCACGCTGACCTCGGCTACGAGACCGTCGGTAAGGACATCTCCTGCAACCTCGGTTCGCTGAACATTGCACTGACCATGGACGGCGACGACTTCGGCAAGACCGTGGAAACCGCGATTCGTTCGCTGACCTCCGTCTCTGACCAGTCCGACATCCGCTCCGTACCCTCCATCGAGCGCGGCAACAACATGAGCCACGCCGTGGGTCTGGGCCAGATGAACCTGCACGGCTACCTGGCACGCGAGCACGTCTACTACGGTTCCGAAGAAGCGCTGGACTTCACCAACATGTACTTCTACACCGTCGCCTACCACGCAATCCGCGCCTCCATGCAGATTGCTAAGGAACGCGGCCAGCGTTTCGAGGGCTTCGAGAACTCGAAGTACGCATCCGGTGAGTTCTTCGCAAAGTACATTGAGAAGGAATGGGCACCGCAGACCGAGCGTACCCGCGAACTGTTCGCTAAGCACCACATTCCCACCCGTGAAGAGTGGATTCAGCTGGCTGCTGACGTGGCACAGTACGGCATGTACAACCAGAACCTGCAGGCTGTTCCGCCGACCGGCTCCATCTCCTACATCAACGGTTCGACCTCTTCGATTCACCCGATCGCTTCGAAGATTGAGATCCGCAAGGAAGGCAAGCTCGGCCGCGTCTACTACCCGGCGCCGTACATGACCAACGACAACCTGGAGTACTACCAGGACTCCTACGAAATTGGTTACGAGAAGATCATCGACACCTACGCTGTGGCAACCCAGCACGTGGACCAGGGCCTGTCGCTGACCCTCTTCTTCCGCGATACCGCAACCACCCGCGATATCAACCGCGCCCAGATTTACGCATGGCGTAAGGGCATCAAGACCATCTACTACATCCGTCTGCGTCAGATGGCTCTTGAGGGTACCGAGGTTGAAGGCTGCGTATCCTGCATGCTCTAGCCCGAATGCTGTGACGCATTCAGCTTGAGCTGGCACACTATAACTAAAGACTGGAAGGGGCGGTTACGGTTAACACGCAAACCGCCTGCGCGACTGACTGGGCGCGCGTGGGACCGTAACCGCCCCTTAAGAATCGGAGAATTACTAATGAGCGAAAAGGTGAAGCTCGTCGACCACGTGATCGAGGCTATCAACTGGAACCGTATTGAGGACGAGAAGGACCTTGAGGTTTGGGATCGTCTGACCGGTAACTTCTGGCTGCCGGAAAAGGTGCCGCTGAGCAACGACGTGCCCTCCTGGAAGACCCTGACCGAGGAAGAGAAGCAGCTGACCATGCGCGTCTTCACCGGTCTGACCCTGCTGGACACCATCCAGGGTACTGTCGGTGCTGTGTCCCTGTTGCCGGACGCTGTGACCGCGCATGAAGAGGCTGTGTACACCAATATTGCGTTCATGGAGTCCGTGCACGCAAAGTCGTACTCCTCGATCTTCTCGACCCTCGCCTCCACCAAGGAGATTGACGAGGCGTTCCGCTGGGCTTCTGAGAACGAGCACCTGCAGAAGAAGGCGAAGATCGTTCTGTCCTACTACATCGGTGACGACCCGCTGAAGAAGAAGGTTGCTTCCACTCTGCTGGAGTCCTTCCTGTTCTACTCTGGCTTCTACCTGCCCATGTACTGGTCTTCGCACGCGAAGCTGACCAACACCGCTGACCTGATTCGTCTGATTATTCGTGACGAGGCAGTGCACGGCTACTACATTGGTTACAAGTTCCAGCGCGGCCTGGCGAAGGAGTCCCCGGAGCGTCAGGCAGAGCTGAAGGAGTACACCTTCAACCTGCTGTACGAACTGTACGAGAACGAGGTGGCGTACACCCACTCCCTGTATGACGGTGTGGGTTGGAGCGAGGACGTGAAGAAGTTCCTGCACTACAACGCTAACAAGGCTCTGATGAACCTGGGCTACGAGCCGATGTTCCCGGCGACCGTGACGAACGTGTCCCCGGCGATCCTGTCGGCACTGTCCCCGAATGCTGATGAGAACCACGACTTCTTCTCGGGTTCTGGCTCTTCCTACGTCATTGGTAAGGCTGTGAACACCGAGGACGAGGACTGGGACTTCTAAGCCCCCTCTCGCCCTGCGATATAAGGCTGAGATAAACCGAGCGGAACCCCCGCGTATCCACTATGGATGCGCGGGGGTTCCGCTGTTTAACCGCCAGGTCAGTACTGAATAAAGGTCGGATACGATAATTAGCTAACCGGTAGTCGTTGCAACATAGTTACTTGCATATTTCTGTAGTAGTGAATTGGCTTGTACAATGTGTAGAGCCCTGCCACTATCAGCAATGATAGCAACAGGGCTCATACGCAGAGATTCTAGTTATCTATTAGATCTTGGTCTCCATCGGAGACCCTCGGGGGAAAGAGCAGCATCTACGATTGCCTTAGCCTTAACGCAGGCATTATCAGCATCTATGATACTTTCTCTAAGGAGAGAACCAGAACCATATCTAGCATCAACTGATGCACGATGTAACTGCTCATATGCGAATGCCTTTGATGGATACAAGGCTTGGATAACCTGATTCTGACCTATACCGCGACCGCTATATCGATGCCCGCTATGGTGTGTAGCATATCGCGAATCCTGAATGAGACCCGGTGCATTGGTAAGTCGGTTAATCTCGTCATCGCTCTTATCTAAGATTGGGTCGGTTAGTATGGCAAAGCGCATGGCGTGGTAAGCAGCATAAAAGGCACAAATTTTTGCGACAACAGGGTCGTCAACTTTGTACTTCTCAGCACTCTCCAAAAAATATTTGGCTTTTCCCTTGTGGTAGTCCACACTAGGCTGACTGTTCATATGCAAATATGTCCTAAGCCATTGCGTAGGTTTTGCTCTTGGAGTTGTGATTTTCGGTAGTAAATACCGGGGAGTCAGTAGCAAAAAAACGCAAATCTAGCATGGTTTCACTAGCGAAGAGGGGAACAATCTCGTCGATGTACTTGAGGAAAATATTTTCCATAGTCTCGTCGGTCTGTTCTCGCAGAGCAACATGAATGATAGTCTGCTGCAACGCAGGGGTGTATTCGACAAGGAGGTTTTGTAGATTCTCCTTGCCGAAATAGAGAACACAGTGCTCACCGATACTGGTAACAAGTGCTTGGGAATCCAAGGTTTCATCAGTCATCTTGCTGGTCTCCTTTCTTGGTATCTCAACGCCACTCCACACACTATGCTGTACTCTCCGAACTAACTTTCAGTGTTCGAGTTCCGTTGTCTCTTAGTAACTGTAACCTACCATAGGCTTACCTTGAGTCATCTCAGGTTACACCACCGAGACCCGATAATCCTCATTTTATTGCCGAGATTACTTTTATGTCCTACCTCTGGCAGGCAGACTTATAGCTTAACATGCACGATACGACTACCCTCTTTAACCGCTATATAGAGTGGGGATTCTAGTCTGAGGCATACTCAGCTTTAGCTCTGCTATGGTTGCTAAACGTTGAGACATCTTAACGTTGCGCCCCCGTGTTTTCCGGATGGATACCCATCTGGAAGGTGGGTGGCCGCTCTTTAACCGGGTGCTGAACCGGCTGCGGAAGCAGGGGAGCGGCGGCGGAGAAGCGGGGGAGCGGTTTGCCGGTTCCGACGGTTCCAACTGCCGGAGTTTTTACCTTCACCCTGTAGCATAAAAAATTATTGATATATCGGGGCGCGGGGCGTACTGTTGGATTACTATCCCACAATCCCGAAAAAGGAACATCATGCGTTCAGTTGTTATGGAAGCCCCCGGCAAGGTCGTCGTCAACGAAGTTGAGAAGCCGACCCTGCTCGAACCCACCGACGCCATCATCAAGCTCGCAGCATCCTGCATCTGCGGCTCCGACCTGTGGCCCTACCGCGGCGCAGACGCAGAGCCCGTCGATCACCGCGCAATGGGCCACGAATACATCGGCGAGGTCGTAGAAATCGGCTCCGAGGTCACCAGCGTAGCCCCCGGCGACTTCGTCGTAGGCTCCTTCTGCATCTCCTGCGGCGAGTGCGAAACCTGCACCGCAGGCTACCCCTCCCGTTGCCTCAAGGCAATCGCAGCAGGCGACACATTCATCGGCATGCGCTCCAACGGCACCCAGGCAGAATACGCCCGCGTACCCTTCGCAGACGGCACCCTCGTCAAGACCCCCGCAGCCCCCACCGAAGAGCAGATCCCGCACCTGATGGCGGCATCCGACGTGCTCGGCACCGGCTGGTACGCAGCAGACGCAGCGCAGGCAGGCCCCGGCAAGACCATCGTCGTTGTTGGTGACGGCGCAGTCGGCCTGAGCGCAGTCATCGGCGCTAAGCAGCTCGGCGCGGAGAAGATTATCATCATGTCCCGCAACCCCGAACGTCAGGCGCTTGCTAAGGAATTCGGCGCAACCCACATCGTGGAAGAGCGCGGCGAAGAGGGTATCGCCAAGGTTCTGGAACTCACCGACGGCGTGGGCGCACACGGCGTTGCGGAGGCTGTTGGCTCCCAGCAGTCCTTCGACCAGGCACTCGGCTGCGTACGCCACGGCGGTTACATCGGCTTCGTGGGCGTGCCGCACGACAGCGCCATCGGCACCGATAAGCTCTTCGACAAGCAGGTTCACCTGGAGGGCGGCCCCGCCCCCGTGCGCAAGTACCTGCCGACCCTTATCGACCTGATTTACAAGGGCGAAATTGAGCCCGGTAAGGTATTCGACCTGGTTCTGCCCATCGACGAGGCAGCTAAGGGTTACGAGGCAATGGACCAGCGTACCGCCACCAAGGTTCTGCTGACCATGCCGTAATAGCCGCTCGTATCGCCGGTTGGCGGTATCGCCGGTTCTTGTGCCTGCTGTACCGGCAAACCGGCGTGTATGCGCTACTGATCCCCGCACCGACCCTGTTCGTTCCACGTGAGCGTAGGGTGCCGGTTGCGGGGATTAGTGCATTAAAAATTGGGTTTATTTGCCACCTTCCGGCGAGGTGGGGGACAAATGCGTGAGCTAAGGCATAGAATGAAAGAGCATGATTCGTACAACTCGAAGGATGATAATGACGAAGAAGCCTTTCCCTTCCGACCTCGAAATCGCACTTGCCGCCGATCTGTGGCCCATCAACAAGATCGCAGCGGACAACGGCATCAGCGAAGATCGCCTTGAACCCTACGGCAAGTATGTCGCTAAGGTCCTCCTCGACGAAACCACCAACGCAGAGACCGCCCGCAAGCGCGGCTCCAAGTACATCGTGGTTACCGCAGTCACCCCCACCCCGCTCGGTGAAGGTAAGACCGCAACCTCCGTCTCCCTCGCACAGGGCTTTGCACAGACCGGCCGCAAGGCAATCCTGGCTCTACGTCAGCCCGCAATGGGCCCGACCTTCGGCATCAAGGGCGGCGCAGCAGGCGGCGGCTACTCCCAGATTGTTCCCATGGAGAAGCTGAACCTGCACCTGACCGGCGATTTCCACGCCGTCACCGCAGCGCACAACCTGCTTGCCGCAATGATCGACAACCACCTGCACCACGGTAACGAGCTGCGCATCGACCCGCGCGCAATCGAGTGGCGCCGCGTTATCGACATGAACGACCGCTCCCTGCGCAACATCGTCGTGGGCCTGGGCGAACGCATGGACGGTGTGGTCCGCGAGACCGGTTTCGACATCACCAGCGCCTCCGAAATCATGGTGATTCTCTCGCTGGCAACCTCCTTCAAGGACCTGCGCGAGCGCCTGGCAAAGATCGTGATCGGCCTGAACTACGACGGCGAGCCGGTCACCGCAGCCGACCTGAAGGCTGACGGCGCAATGGCCGTCATCCTGGCAGACGCCATCAACCCGAACCTGCTGCAGACCCTGGAGCACACCCCCGCACTGATTCACGCGGGCCCCTTCGGCAATATTGCAACCGGTAACTCCTCCGTGGTCGCCGACTACGTTGGCCTGGAGTACTCCGACTACGTGATTACCGAGGCTGGCTTCGGTGCCGACATGGGTGCGGAGCGTTTCTTCAACGTCAAGTGCCGCGTCTCCGGCCTGAAACCCGACGCAGCAGTGCTCGTCGTCACCGTGCGCTCCCTGAAGTCCCACTCCGGCCTGTACAAGATCGTTCCGGGCAAGCCCCTGCCCGAAGGGATGCTGCAGGAAAGCCCCTCCGACGTGGAGAAGGGCGCAGAGAACCTGAAGAAGCACATCGAGATTGTGCGCAACTTCGGTGTTCAGCCGGTCGTGGCAATCAACGCGTTCCCGACCGACTTCGAGTCCGAGCACGAGACCATCCGCCGTATCGCTGAGGAAGCTGGCGCTCGCGTCGCTATTCACCGCGGTGTGGCTGAGGGCGGTAAGGGCACCACCGACCTGGCAAACGTAGTTGCTGAGGCATGTGACGACGTTTCGGATCTGAAGTACACCTACGATCTTGAGGACTCCATCGAGACCAAGATCGAGAAGGTTGCGACCAAGGTCTACGGCGCGGACGGCATCTCCATCGCTCCCGCCGCTGCTAAGCAGCTGAAGCGTTTCGCTGAGCTGGGCTACTCGCACCTGCCCGTGGTCATTGCGAAGACCCACCTGTCCATCTCTTCGGATGCAACTCTGAAGGGCGCACCGACCGGCTGGACCCTGCCCGTGCGCGAGGTTCGCCTGGCTGCAGGTGCCGGCTACGTCTACGCTATCTGCGGCACCATGCGCACCATGCCGGGCCTGAGCAAGAGCCCCGCAGCTGAGCGCATCGGCTTCGACGAGAACGGCGTGATGGTCGGCCTGTCCTAAGGCAGCTGTTCCAGCTGATTTATAGCTAGTGGAGGCGGCGCTCCTTCCCCACAGTGAGGGAGGGACGCCGCCTTTGCTGCGCTCTATGGTGCTTTTGTGGAGTGTTCTGCCCCAGATATATGGAAGCATGAGGGGCGAATACGAGGTGTGCAACGCTTGAGGGCTGGGGAGCGGAGCTCTTGAAAACAGAGTGAAACTAGGCTGAAACCAGACTGCAACCGGGGGAGTGAAGGATCCTGAAACTCCTACTGGAGGAGTCTCTCAACCTTTCATTGAGGCTTCTAGTGCGCCTGTTTTGAGGGTGGGATTGGTACGTGCTGGTTAATAATTGGGCTCTATTTATGCTTGAAAGTGAGGTTTTATTAAACAATCTATAGAGGTTGATTTTTTAGTGACACACTGTCTTGCATTTTGTGAAAATATGGTATTGACTAGGGGCTTTGTTTTTTGAAAGATGTTTTTTTGGGTGGCTCTAGGACCCTTTTTGGATGAGGTATTGTTATTGTTTTGTTATAAAAGCCCTATCTTCAAAGGTGCCCAAAGGGGGTAAAACAGACCAATTGATTTTTCCCCCAAGTGTATATTTGTGCACTTTTTGAACAGTGGGCGGTGCATTTTTCCTGCTCATGAAGTTGCAAGTACTTGAAAGTACTTTCACCTTAACCCTCTACTTCCGCGGAATACTGGGCTAAAACCGGGTATTGAACCTTTGGGATTGCCGAGCGTGAAGCTTGAGTTAAAGGTGCACCGAAGTGCCAAAAGGGGGAAATTCTAAAATTATTTTGAGTGAAATAAGTCGCACTAAAACTCGAAAAAAATGAAATTGGTATGTATGGATACCCTAAAAAACAGCTGTTTTTATTACAGAACGATTACATTGAGGCGCGGGTCACTAAAACCGACTCTCCGTACCAAATTGAGCGGCAAAACAGCCCCCAAAAAGTTCGCTACTATTGAGTCATCAAGTAATCGTGAGATTTCCAAAGTCCTCGGGTTGCTTGTGTTTGAGTGAGTGATAGATACCCCTGGGTGTCATGAGAAGCGACTGTGTATCGATGCGCAGTCGCTTCTCTGTTTAACTTTTGAATCTCACTGAACCCTCAACCGGGCGGGGTCCAGTCGGAACCTAATCCGCACTGAACCCAATCCGTACCGAGCGTGCTCCAGAATCTGTTCCCTGTGCATCCCATACATGCATCCAGCACATGCAACCCGTACATGTATCCCGCGCGTTCAACGCCGAATGCGCTGATAGGGGAGCGAACCGCATAGGCGCATGCTGTGTGGTCACAACCCCTACACTGGAACTATGACTACTTACCCCGAACCCACCCTCATCTTTGAGAACCCCGAACTGACTGTCCGTGCGTTCAGTGTCTCCGAGATGGACAACAGTGTCTACCTCATCACCATGCGCGCCACCGGCGAGCAGGTACTCATCGACCCCGCAGACGACGCAGAAGAACTCTACGCTTTCACTCTCGATGCGCTCCTGAAGGACTGCCCGCAGCTCGAGCTGGTAGACGGCGAAGAACGCCGTGTGCGCGTCATGGAGAAGGAAGAGGACTTCAACTCCCTCAGGCCTCGCGCGATCGGTCTGACTGGCATCCTGGTCACTCACGGCCACTGGGACCACATTCGCGCTATTAAGGAGCTTGACCGCCTCACCGGTGCCGTAACCTCCGCGGGTGCGGCTGATGTGGCTGACATTAAGGAGCAGGAAGACTACACCGTCGAAGAGGAGCTGGCCGGCGGCGAAAGCTTCGACTTCTATCTCTCTGACACCGTCATCCGCTCGCTGCACGTGCCCGGCCACACCCCCGGATCCATCGTCTACACCCTCGAAACCACCTGGGAAGACGGCACCCCCGCAACCCTGCTGTTCACCGGCGATACCCTCTTCCCCGGCGGCGTGGGTAAGACCGACTCCCCGCAGCAGTTCGGTGAGCTCTTCTCCAACGTGCTCGAAAAGCTCTTCGGCGGCTTCGACGATGACGCAATCGTGCTGCCCGGCCACGGCCGCTCCACCACCCTCGGCGACGAGCGCCCCCACCTGGAAGAGTGGGGCACCCGCGGCTGGTAAACCGCGCATCCTAGTCCGCCTCATATAAGTACTGCACCCTCATACCTTCACCTGCCGCATAATCCCGCTGGTGAAAGGTGTGAGGGTGTAGAATTTAAATTCGAAGATAAGACGAAAGGATTTTCGATGACACCCCGCCCGGCACACGGTAGCACCGCACTCAAAGCGAACGATCTGACCAGCATCCGGGTTCAGGGTGCCCGCGAAAACAACCTCAAGAACGTAGACCTCACCATCCCGCGTGATGCGATGGTAGTCTTCACCGGCCTTTCCGGCTCCGGTAAGTCCTCCCTCGCCTTCGACACCATCTTTGCGGAAGGTCAGCGCCGCTACATTGAGTCGCTGTCCTCCTACGCGCGTATGTTCCTCGGACAGGTCGATAAGCCCGACGTAGACTTCATCGAGGGCCTCTCCCCGGCGGTGTCTATCGACCAGAAGTCCACCTCCAAAAACCCGCGCTCAACTGTCGGTACCATCACCGAAATCTACGACTACATGCGTCTACTCTGGGCACGCATCGGCCACCCGCACTGCCCCGAATGCGGCGAAGAAATCACCCAGCAGACCCCGCAGCAGATCGTGGACATTCTGCAGGGGTATCCCGAACGCACCCGCCTGCAGATCCTCGCGCCCGTCGTCAGCGCACGTAAGGGCGAGTTCGTAGACCTCTTCAAGGACCTGCTGACCCAGGGCTACTCGCGTGCCCGCGTGGACGGCGAAACCGTGCAGCTCTCCGACCCGCCCAAGCTCGCCAAGCAGTACAAGCACACCATCGAGGTGGTCGTCGACCGCATCGTCATTAAGGACGGTATTCACCAGCGACTCACCGACTCCATCGAAACCGCGCTCAAGCTTGCTGACGGCCGCGTGCTCATCGACTTCGTGGACCGTGAGCAGGACGACCCCGAACGCACCCGCTCCTTCAGCGAAAACCTCGCCTGCCCCAACAACCACCCGCTGCAGATTGACACCATCGAGCCGCGCGCCTTCTCCTTCAACTCGCCGTTCGGCGCATGTAGCGCCTGCGACGGCATCGGCTCGCGCCTGGAAGTAGACACCGAACTGCTCGTACCCAACCCCGACCTGACCCTCGGTGAGGGCGCTATCGCCCCCTGGTCGCAGGGCAAAGCAACCACCGAATACTGGCTGCGCCTGCTCGCGGGCCTGGGGGAGGAGCTCGGCTTCGACCTGAACACCCCCTTCAAGGACCTGCCCGCCAAGACCCGCGCCGCCATTCTGGACGGCAAGGACTACAAGGTTGAGGTGTCCTACCGCAACCGATTCGGCCGCGAACGCCGCTACACCTCCGGATTCGAGGGCGTGAAGGCGTACATTAAGCGCAAGCATGAAGAAACCGAATCGGACTTCGCCCGCGACCGCTACGAACAGTACATGCGCCAGGTCGCCTGCCCCTCCTGCGGTGGTGCACGCCTGAACCCGACCATCCTCGGCGTGAAGGTCGGCGGCAAGTCTATCGCAGACATTACCGACCTGTCCCTGGCTGATGCACTTAGTTTTGTGCGCGGCCTGCAGCTGAGCGCCCGCGAAGCCAAGATTGGCGAGCAGGTCCTCAAAGAAATTGATGCGCGCCTGCAGTTCCTGCTGGACGTGGGCTTGGACTACCTGACCCTCTCACGCTCCGCCGGTACGCTTTCCGGTGGTGAGGCGCAGCGCATCCGCCTCGCAACCCAGATCGGTTCGGGCCTGGTCGGCGTACTCTACGTGCTCGACGAGCCCTCCATCGGCCTGCACCAGCGCGATAACCGCCGCCTCATCGAAACCCTCACCAAGCTGCGCGATATGGGCAACACGCTTATCGTGGTTGAGCACGACGAAGACACCATGCGCGAAGCCGACTGGATCGTGGACGTAGGACCCGGCGCCGGCGAGCACGGCGGCGAAATCGTACACTCCGGCAGTTTTGAGGAGTTGCTGAAGAATACCAAGTCCATTACCGGCGACTACATGGCTGGCCGCCGCACTATTGAGGTGCCCGCATCCCGCCGCCCCGTGGACAAGAAGCGTCAGCTGACCGTGCACGGTGCCCGCGAAAACAACCTCAAGAACGTGACCGCGTCCTTCCCTCTGGGTGTGTTCACCGCGGTGACCGGTGTATCCGGCTCGGGTAAATCCACCCTCGTCAACGACATTCTGTACACCTCCCTGGCGAACAAGCTCAATGGCGCCAAGCAGGTACCCGGCCGCCACAAGAGCATTGACGGCCTGGAACATCTGGACAAGGTCATTCACGTGGACCAGTCGCCCATCGGCCGTACCCCGCGCTCGAACCCCGCCACCTACACCGGCGTGTTCGACCACATCCGCAAGCTGTTTGCAGAGACCAGCGAGGCGAAAATGCGCGGCTACACCCCGGGTCGCTTCTCCTTCAACGTCAAGGGTGGCCGCTGCGAGGACTGCTCCGGCGACGGCACCCTGAAGATTGAAATGAACTTCCTTCCGGACGTTTACGTGCCCTGCGAAACCTGCCATGGCAAGCGCTACAACCGCGAAACCCTCGAGGTGCACTACAAGGGCAAGACCATCGCCGACGTGCTCGAAATGCCCGTGGAGGAGGCCGCCGAGTTCTTCGCCGCGTTCACCCCGATTGCGCGCCATCTGAACACCCTCGTGGATGTGGGCTTGGGCTACATTCGCCTGGGCCAGCCCGCAACCACCCTCTCCGGTGGTGAAGCGCAGCGCGTGAAGCTCGCAACCGAACTGCAGAAGCGCTCCAACGGTCGCTCCATCTACGTGCTGGACGAGCCGACCACCGGCCTGCACTTTGAAGACATCCGCAAGCTGCTCGCCGTGCTGCAATCGCTGGTTGACAAGGGAAATAGCGTCATCACCATCGAGCACAACCTGGACGTGGTCAAGTGCGCCGACTGGATTATCGACATGGGCCCCGAAGGCGGTAGCGGCGGCGGCACCGTCATCGCCGAGGGCACCCCGGAACAGGTGGCTCAGGTGAAGGGCTCGCACACCGGCGCGTTCCTTGCTGAGATCCTGAACTAGTCGAGAACGTGAACCAGAGGAAACCTACGTGACTGATACTCAAGGAAACGCACCTGCCCGGGGAGCCCAGGCAATCCGCGGCACCGTGAACCAGGGAGCAGCGAACCGTAGCGCTGTGAACCGGGGTGCTGTGACCACCGTGGACCGTGCCCGGCACATCCTGCACACCCAGCTTGAGGCGGACTTCTGCCAGGCACCCGGCTCGATTAGCCGCGCCTTCGAAGAGCTACGCGACTACCCGGAAGCCGAAAGCCTGCCGCTGCTCGCTACCGTGCAGCCTCCCTCCGAGAAGATGGGTGCCGCACGCCGCCGCAACGACGATATCTGGGAGTTGCGCGTCGCCAACTACGCGAGCGTCGGCATTCTCTGCGCCAAGCATCCGCGTGTGCTGGACAAGGCCATCGACTACATGCTCGGCGACCAGTCGAACTGGCTCGGTGACTATGCGCAGTTGCGCCAGCTCAACGAACTGCTCACCCCCTACACCCAGCAGGTCAGCGGCACGAGCATCTACTACACGCCCAGCCGCGCCCTGCTGAACTCGGTCATACCCGAGGGCGTGCAGGCACAGGAGGTCAAGTGCGCCGTGCCCGGTGTGGGTATGATGCGCCGCGTTGACCCCGCCGAGCTGAAGGCTGCGTTGCTCGCCGAAATCACCGGCGAGCGCACCATCTGCAGGGAGGCAAACGCCTCCGCTGGGGCGCTTGAGGTTGACCCGCAGGACACACAGGCGCGCGTAACCCGCTTGCGCGTGGAGCTGCTGGACGCTGAACAGTTTGAGCGCTTCCGTGGGGATAAGCGCTACTCGAACGCGTTGGGCTTTAGTGTGACCCGCCCGGATGTGCTGGTGCTCGCCGCATACCCGGTGGATGAGAACGCATCTAAGGCACCTGATGCACCCGCGGCGGGGGAGAGCCCCGCGCTCGCAGACCCTATCGCTATGGTTGGTCTGAGTGACGATTCGCCGATTATGCGCCAGATTGGCATTGACGTGCTACCCGCCTTCCGCGGCGCGGGTATTGCGAGCGCCCTGGTGCGTGATGCGGCACGCCTGACCCTGGCGGAAGGGTACCTGCCGTTCTACGGTACGAGCCCCTCGCACATGCTGTCGCAGAGGGTTGCGATGAACGCCGGGTTGGTGCCGACCTGGTGGGAGTACGTGTCCACCAGCCTGAACGACCTACCCATGGACTAGGCGTTATATATGAAGAAGCCCCCGAGATTCGGAGTCTCGGGGGCATTTTGTTGCTGAGTTTCGCGTGTTAGCCGCGCGGGGTTTCGCGTGCCGGGATTTTCGCGGAGTTCAGCGTCTAGGGTCGCCGCATAAGGAACAACGTCTAGAGCTTTAGCTTCTAAAGCTCCGCGCCGTTGCTGGCAATCACCTCGCGGTACCAGTGGAAAGACTTCTTGCGGTAGCGCGCCAGGGTGCCGGTGCCGTCGTCGTTGCGGTCCACGTAGATGAACCCGTAGCGCTTGGACATCTGCGCGGTGGAGGCGCTAATCATGTCGATGCAACCCCAGGTGGTGTAGCCGAGCACGTTCACGCCGTCCTCAATCGCCTCGCGCACCGCGTGCAGGTGCTGGCGCAGGTAGTCGATGCGGTAGTCATCCTCCACGGTGAGCTCACCGTTCACCTCGACCAATTCATCGCGGGTACCCAGACCGTTCTCCACGATGAACAGCGGCTTCTGCCAGCGGTCCCAATACTGGTTGAGAACCACGCGCAGACCGGTCGGGTCGATCTGCCAACCCCATTCGCTGGCGGGCAGGGTCGGGTTCGCCACGCCGCCGAGGATATTGCCTTCGCCGCGCTCGCCTCGTGCCGGGTCGCCGGTCGCGCAGGTGGACATGTAGTAGCTGAACGACACGAAATCCACGGTGTTCTTCAAATCCTCGCGGTCCTGCTCGGTGATGTTCAGCTCCACACCCTTCTCACGCAGGGCACGCAGGAAGTAGCCGGGGTATGCCCCGCGCACGTGCACGTCACCGAACGCGAAGTTCGCCTGCTCCGCCTGCATGGCGGCGAGGACGTCGGCGGGGTCGGGGGTGAGCGGGTAGGTGGGCATGGCTAGAATCATGCAGCCGATCTGCGCGCCGGGTGCCAGCTCGCGTGCCGCGGCGGTGGCGCGTGCGGATGCGACCAGTTCGTGGTGCATCGCCTGGTACAGGTCGGCGTCACTGAGCTGATCCGCCGGGGTGTTGATGCCGCCGGACATGAACGGCAGGTGCAGCATGGAGTTGATTTCGTTGAAGGTTAGCCAGTACTTCACGCGCTTGCCGTAGCGGGCGAATACGGTGCGGGCGTAGCGTTCGTAGAAGCCGATGAGTTCGCGGCTGGTCCAGCCGTTGTACTGCTCGACCAGGTGCAGCGGGGTTTCGTAGTGGCTGAGGGTGATGAGCGGTTCCATGCCGTGCTTTTCGAGCTCGTCAAGCACACGGTCGTAGAAGGCGAGGCCCGCCTCGTTCGGGGTTTCTTCGTCGCCGCGGGGGAAGATACGCGACCAGGCGATGGAGAAGCGGAAGACCTTGAAGCCCATCTCCGCGAGCAGGGCGATGTCTTCGCGGTAGCGGTGGTAGAAGTCAATGCCTTCCAGTTTGAGGTTGTCCTCGGTGGGTTCGGTGGTGCGCTGGTGCAGGCCGCCGGCGGGCAGTACATCCTGCAGGCTGGGGCCCTTGCCGTCTTCGTTCCAGGCGCCTTCGAACTGGTTGGCGGCGGTGGCGCCTCCGAAGAGGAAACCGTCGGGGAACGCGCCGAGCGGCTGCGGCTCGGTCAGCGCAGGGTTGGTGTTGGGTAGCGCGGCGGTTTGGGCGGTGATGTGCTGGTCCTGATGCACGGCATCCTCCAAGGTGTTTTGGGTCTTTCTTCTACCCTAGCGGAGGGGGTGGGGGATTTACTAGGTTTTGCGCTGTTTTGTAGGCGTTCAACGGGCGCGTAAAAGCCCGGTGTTCTCACACGAAAATTCACGTGAGAATACCGGGCTTATCCGCTATTGCGGGGGTTGCGCTACTAGTTCGCGAATCCAAGCGCGAACAGCCACGCAGTACCGACCGCACCCCAGACGACCAGGTTCACGACAGCAGCCATGAAGCCGATTTTGAACCATTCGCCCACGCTGAAGTAGCCGGAACCGTAGTACACGCCCGCCGGGCCGGAAGCGTAGTGGGTGATGCCGCCAATCAGGTTGCCCATGAAGCCGAGGAACAGCGCCGCGAACATCGGCGGAACACCGGCAGCTACCGCCGCACCGAGGAACACGGCGTACAGCGCCACAACCTGCGCGGTGTTCGAAGCGAACATGTAGTGGATGAAGAAGTACGCCAAAATCAGAATCGCGAATGCCATAGGCCACGCCATGCCGCTGACGCTGTGCGCCGCCTGCTGACCGATCCAGTCGACGACCTTGAGCTTCTTCAGGTGGTCCGCCATGCCGACGAGCACGGCGAAGAAGATGAGGGTGGACCATGCGCTGGAGTTCTTCGCCATGTCCTTCCATGTCAGGACCTTGGTGACCAGCAGAATTGCGATGCCGAAGAATGCGGCGCTGGTGGCGTCAATACCCAGGGAGGTGCCGGTAATCCACAGGACCAGCAGCAGCGCGAAGGTGCCGAGCATAATCCATTCCTTGGAGCTCATGGGGCCCATTTCGTGCAGTTCCTGACGGGCATGCTCGGGTGCGTCCGGGGTCTTCTTGATGGTCGGCGGGTAGATCTTTGACATAATCCACGGCATCACGATCAGTGCGGCAAGACCGGGGACGATAGCGGCGAGCGCCCAGGTACCCCAGTCGAGGTTGATGCCGCGGTCGTGCGCGAACTTCTGCGCCAGCGGGTTACCCGCCATTGCGGTCAGGAACATGGCGGAGGTGATGGTGTTGACCTGCGCCTCCGTCATGAGCAGGTAGGAGCCGAGCTTACGGCGCGATTCGGGGGTCTCGTTGGTGGAGCCGTTGACCTCGGAGAGGGAACGGATAATCGGGTAAATAACGCCACCGGCACGTGCCGTGTTGGAGGGGGTGGCGGGGGCGAGAACCAGGTCGGTGATTGCCATACCGTAGGACAGGCCGAGGGAGGACTTGCCGAGCGCACGCACGAACAGCAATGCGATGCGCTTGCCCAGGCCGGTGATGAGGAAGCCGTCGGCGATGAAGAACGCGGCAACAATAATCCAGATGGAGGAGTTGCCGAAGCCGGTCAGCGCTTCGTTCTTTGCCGCCATGGTGCCGGTAATCATTGCGGCACCCAGGCCGACGAGCGCCACAGACGGGGTGGGCAGCGGCTGCAGGATCAAGCCGAGGATGGTGCCGACGAAGATGGCGAGCATGTGCATACCGCGCGGGTCGACACCTGCGGGGGCGGGAACGAACCAGATGGCGAGGGTTGCTACGAGGATGATGGCAACGTGCAGGATCAGCTTGTTTCGCTGTTTGCGGGCTACGTTCGCCTCCTGGCTGGGGGCGGCGGCTACCGCTGTGTTGGTGGACTGTGTCATGTCCGTACTCCTTATGTGAAACGTACAGTGTGGTCCGTGGCGGGTGGGCCGTCACGGTGTGCGCGTTTCTTCTGCGTTGTCATGCTGTGTTGTGTACGTGTGGCAGCGTGTGGGATGCCACGTAGCCTTTTAATCGTAATGGTTTGGGTTCACGGAGTGAAGAAAATAGGCATAAAAAATGTGAATATGACCGGGCGTATCGGCCGCTGGGCAGTCACCTCTGAGCTGCCCTTGAGACGCCCGCTGCCCACGCATCGTAAGTGACGGGCGTAACCGTAAAATAGGAACGTGCAGATTATTCGAGAGACCGGCCCCGAGTCCGGCGATATCCTCATTCACCACGATCAGACAGTGCAGATGCTTCGCGAGGTGGCAAGCGGGCAGCGTGAAGCCACCCTACGCATGTATCAGCCGAACCCGACGGTCGCGTTCGGTCGCCGTGACGAACTGAACCCCGGCTTCGCGGAGGCCTCCGCGGCGTGCGCTGAGCACGGCTTTGAGGTACTGGTGCGCAAGGTCGGTGGGCACGCCGCCGCCTACCATCAGGGGTGCCTGGTCGTGGACCATTTTCAGCCCGCCTCCGACGCCCGCAGCGGCAACACCCTACGCTACGAACTGTTCGGCTCCATGTACGCGCAGGCGCTACGCGAAGTCGGCGTGGACGCGCGCATGGGCGAAATCCCGGGGGAGTACTGCCCCGGCGAGTATTCGGTGCACGCGCAGCTTCCCGCCTCCGCGGGTGGTGGCCGCATTAAGCTGGTCGGCACCGCCCAGCGTGTGGTGACCGGCGGCTGGTGGTTCAGCACCGGCATCGTGGTCTCTGATTCTGCGCCCCTGCGGGCGGTCACCGCGGATGTGTACCGTGCCCTCGGCATGGAGCTGGACCCCGCCACGGTCGGCGCGGCGCAGGACGCAAACCCCAACCTACTCATGGAAGACCTGGAAGACGCCATCATTGAGGTGTACGCCCAAAACGGCTTTCGCTGAAATGACGCACTGAGTGATTCACCGAGCTGATTCACTGAGTGATTCACCGGGCTGATTTCGCTCATCTTTATCCCTGACTTTACCCGTAGACTTTTACCCCTAACCCATCCCGAATTACCCCCACCTGAAGCACTACCCCCACCTGAAGCGAAGGAGCATCCATGCGTTGGGCACAGATTAAAGACTCGAAGGGCAGCCGCGCGGTCTGCTTCTTCGAAGAGACCGTGTACGAGCTTCCGGCGAAGCTCAGCCCGCTACTGAACTTCTACAGCCGGTTCCGCCTGAACTTTGGCGACCCAAAAAACGCCGTAGCGATCCTGAAGGAGAACGGCGCGACCGTCATGGGCCACGGCGAGGAGCTGTGGAACTCCCTGCCGTTCATTCGCCCGCTGGATAAGCCCGGCAAGATTGTGTGCGCCGGCCTGAACTACTGCGACCACGCCGCGGAAATGAACCTTGAGGTGCCCGAGCATCCGGCGCTGTTCGCGAAGTTCCCGAACGCGCTGATTGGGCCCGGTGAGCAGATCCGCATGCCCGCCGCCGATGGCACCGGCAGCACGAAGGTCGACTGGGAGGTTGAGCTGTGCCTGGTCGTGGGCGCTCGCCTGCGTAATGCCACGGAGGAGCAGGCACTTGAGGCTCTGATGGGGTACACGGTCATGAATGATGTGTCGGTGCGTGACTGGCAGGGCCGTTCCTCGGAGTGGTTCCAGGGTAAGAACTGGGATGCGATGACTCCGTTCGGTCCGGTGATTGTGAGCCCCGATGAGGTTGACCCGGTTGCCGGTCTGGAGCTGGTCTGTGAGGTGGATGGCGTGGTGCGTCAGCGCGGTACGACGGCGGATATGGTGTTCACCCCGGCGCAGCTGCTGTCCTATATTTCGCGGTTCATGACCCTGGAGCCGGGCGACCTGGTGGCGACGGGTACCCCGGCGGGGGTTGGTTTGTCGTTGCATCCGCGTCAGTGGTTGAAGCCGGGGCAGACGGTGCGCACTCGCATTGAGGGCATTGGTGAGCTGGTGAATGTCTGCTCGGAGGCGGGCGCGCTGTAGTTACCCGGTCGCTCTGTAGTTACCCGGGTTCTGTGAGCAACCGCGAATGAACCCCCGCGAACCCACTGAAGCGTCTATGGCACCGCTTTTGGGCGCGCTGGAAGGCACCCATAAATGAATACTTATGCACCCCGCATGTGTTTTTGAGGCATATGCGGGGTGCTTTTTTGTGTCAGTGAAATCCCTGGTGGGTGGCTTGGAATTCTTGGAATGTACGGCGAAGAACGTCCTGTGCGGGGGAGTGTGGTGCGTGCATGGTTACACGCTGTCAAACACACAAAAACTTTGAGGTTTGACCTAAATTTTAGTGTTTTGGGTGGGTTTTGTGGGTCTATAGGGGTGAAACAAGGGGGTTCCTATGAGTGCGGCCCCTGCTCGAAAGTTGCTGATCTGGCGTACGGGAGCCCCTGTTTCGGTGATTGAGGCCATATCTACCCCGGTGCAGAATCTCAAATTGTGGTCACGTGTGAGAAATTCAACAGGAAGTTTTGGCGCGTCTTTTGGGGAACTTTAAGGTTTAAGGTTTAGTTTTCCGTGCGCATTTTTCGTTTTCTTTGGATCACCCTCGCTTGACTAGGCATAAAGCCTAAACACCGGGGTGCAAATTCTGTTTTTCCAAACATCAATAAATGCACAAAGGTGTAAAGAAGTGTGAGCCTAAACCTGAACCTTTAGCAAAAAATCGGTGCCCCAAGTCACAAACTCGTGTTGCGTTCGCCCCAAAGACTATGTAGGGTATGGGGATTATCTGAGAGTTTCCTGAAAATTCCTGCCAGAAGATCAGGACCCACCCGGGCACACCCTCAGATGCATATTTCACTCACGTCCGTGTTTGTTCATACAAACGCACTCACTCAAACAAGCCGACACGAACGGAAGAAAAACATGACCACAACTGCATCCAAAAACCCGGCACAGCGCCCTGCAAACCGCCGCCGTGCCACCATCGCTGCCTCCGCAGCACTGGCAACCGTCATCACCGGCGCGAACCTCCCCGCGACCTTCGGTGCCACCGCCTCCACCCGCAACGTATCCGGTACCACCTGCGTCGAAGCAGGCTACCGCACCGTGCCGACCCTCGCGAACATCACCAACGTCGCGCCCGGTCCGACCTGCTACTGGAACCCCGACCAGAAGGCACAGAGCATCGCGACCCTCGCACCGGTCAACTCCTCCCTCACTAAGGCACAGCTGACCACCACCGAGAACACCTCGCCGCTGAGCGGCAAGCTCGCCGGCGACTCCTTCGCAGCCCAGAAGCTCACCGGCACCGAAGCCGTCGCGCCCAACAGCAGCGAAATTAGCCGTACCTTCCTCGAATACAGCGCCGATGCAGGCAACCACCCCATCACCACCGCCATCAACGGCGGTACCCTCAAGAAGATTCGCACCCAGACCGTTGGCGGCCACGAGAACATCCCGACCCTCGCCGTGAACTCCGCGAACCCGCACCAGGAGTACGTCGAGGTCGTCTCGCGCGACAACCGCGTCAAAGCCAACGCAGAGAACAAGCGCATCCTCACCGGCGGCGTCCCGATCCCGAAGTGGCTTGCCGAGGACCACGGACTCTCCGGCGACCAGTCCGTCGCCCTCTACGACGAGGCGACCGGCATCTGGCGCTCCTACTTCAAGTTCGTCAAGGATGCAGACGCACAGACCTACACCAGCACCGCCCGCGTGCAGGTGGGCGGCGGCAACGTCTCCACCCCCAAGAGCGCAAAGATTCAGTACGACAACGTCGGCCGCGGCAACGCAGGCCAGACCGTCACCATCAACGCACCCGTGAGCATCGACGCGAAGTCCGGCAACGCCCGCACCTCCTACCCGATTGCTCGCGGCGCGAAGTTCCGCCTGGCAAAGAACGTACCCGGCGCGTCCATCGACGCGAACACCGGCGTGATTACCTACAAGATTCCGGCAGGCACCCGCGGTACCGTGGACATCCCCGTTGCGGTTGACTACCCGGCGACCTACCATGTGTCCTCCGGCGGCTACATGCTCGCTAAGCCGAACTTCGGCGGCGTGGGCGAAGACAACTACTGGCTGACCCTCAAGAACGGCACCTCCTCCGTGGTGGGTCTGGCAAATGAGCTCACCCAGATTGGTGTGGACGAGCTCAAGGCAGGCAAAATCAACCACATGGTGTCCATCACCGCGGCTGACTACGCAGCGCTGACCTCCTCCTTCCCGGCAAAGGGCACCGACGGCAAGATTGACGTGAACAAGTACCCGAACGCACCCCGTGCGGGCCAGCGCGGCTTCCTGCCCGCAAGCTTTGACGTGGAAGAGCACCTGGCAAACACCGGCCACGCCGACGACCAGCTCACCCGCATGATCCTGACCGCCATGAAGGAATACGGCTTCATCATCGCTGACCGTAACCTCTTCACCAACGCATTCAACCTGGAGGCGGCAAGCTCCTACGCGCCCTACGCCCGCCAGGGTAAGAACGTGTACAAGGAAGACCCGCAGCTGGCGGCAATGTTCGCGAACTTCGTTCCCAGCGGTTTCACCGGCAACCAGTTCCCCTGGCAGCAGGTGCAGTGGATGCCCGTGAACTACACCGAGTCCGCTGAGAACACCGCACGCCGTGAGGGTACCCAGGTTCTGCCGCAGAGCAACAACCAGGCTACCGACTCGAACGCAGACGCACACAAGATTGCACGCCCCGTGACCGTGCGCCGTTCCGCCGTACGCACCCCCAAGGCTGACCGCATCAGCGACGCCGAGACTCAGAACGCGGCAGTGAACCAATCTTCGGATGCCGTGAAGTTCAAGTACCCCTCGGACGCTTACGGTAAGACCGGCACCGGCTCCGGCGTGATTTATCAGCCCGCCGAGCACCACGCCACCGTCTACTCCGGCGAGACCGCAGTCGCGCAGAGCGTGCACCAGTCGCACAAGGTGTCCCCGAACTACCGTTACGCCCGCGACTACAACTTCCAGGAAATCGAGCAGACCCCGAACTTCCGCCCCAGCCGCTGGGTCAACAAGGAGAAGATCAACACTGCTGGCGGCCAGTTCTCCAGCGCGGAGACCGGCATCCGTTTTGCCTCCAACGGCAAGACCGGCACCTACTCGATTGACCTGAACACCCACGACGTCACCGGCACCACCTGGGACCTGCACCGCGACAACGGTAAGAACATCACCGTGAACCGCACCGGCAAGGCACCCGCCCGCATGTCCGATGTGAAGGCGAAGAAGGGTTCCGCCGCGCAGCTGTACTCGATTCCGCTGAAGGTGCACGTGGTCGACAAGAACAGCCCCATCGCGCGTGAGGACTCCGTCTCCCTGTACTCGGGCACCACCCAGAACGTGGCAGTGCTGAACAATGACGAAGCATCCTTCGGCGCGTTCAGCCGCGGCGAGACCGTGAAGAAGCTGGAGCTGCTCAACCAGCGCGGCCAGGCCGTCAGCGCATACAGCGACGAGTACGGCACCTACCGTGTGGTGACCCTGCCCGACGGCACCCAGGGCATCGCCGTTTCTGCTAAGTCCAAGCAGGGCTTCGCGCCGCTGGTCCGCTACCGTGCAGTGACCGACAAGGGCGTAAAGTCCGCTGAGGGTTACCTGCAGGTGGCAGTCGCTAACCGCTAGCGGCCGCGCATGTAGTATTAGCGCACTTCAAGAGCGCACATAGGGGAGAGGGGCACGCTCAAGAAAGCACGCCGCACAGGCGTCACTTTCTTGACGTGCCCCCTTCCTGTACCTAAGGTGAAAATACTATGACTCAGAGCCAGCACACAGACCAGACCACAGACCAGACCGAAACTAACACCACCCACAACCACCCCGCAGACCATGTAGCGGCGCACATCGCCGAGCATGCCTCGGCGCACGACCACGAGGTGCCCGCCAACGCGCCCCTCCTTGAAGGTAGCTGCCCCAAGGACTGGGAGGAACAGTTCGGCCCGTCCGTGGCGATTTTCTCTGCGCTCGCGAACCCGCTGCGCCTGGCGCTTGCGCATCACCTGATGCACCGCCCGCACAGTGTGAGCGAACTGCACACCTGCCTGGGTATTTCGCAGCCTCTCGCATCGCACCACCTGCGCATCCTGCGTGAGGCGCATGTGATTGACCGTGAGCAGCAGGGCCGCACCACCATTTACCGTCTGAAGGACGACCATATTAGCCACATTGTGGTTGACGTGTATGAGCACACGCGTGAGCATCATGCGGACTAGTCTGCCCTTAAGCTGAGCGTATGCTGGGAGCCGTTGTAAGATGGTGTGTGTCCGTGCACCAGTACAGTGCGGAATAGTATGCGCACCCGCGGCGCCCCGAGTGGCACGCGCGCGCCTGAGTTAAGGAGACTTATGTCTGCCGCTGATTCTTCAGCAATTGTTATTAGCGTTTCTGGTGAGGAGCGCGAGGTCACCGCGAAGACTGCCGCTGAGCTGTTCGCTGACGACCCGAAGATCGTTGTAGCACGCGTGAACGGCGTGCTCGTTGACCTCTCCCACGAGCTGTCTGCTGGCGACTCCGTTGAGCCGGTTTTCATTCACGAACCGGACGGCCTGAACGTTCTGCGCCACTCCGCTGCGCACGTGATGGCGCAGGCGGTGCAGGAGTACCGTAAGGACGCCAAGCTGGGCATTGGCCCGTACATTACTGACGGCTTCTACTTTGACTTTGATGTGGCTGAGCCGTTCACCCCGGAAGATCTGAAGAAGATCGAGAAGTCGATGATTAAGATCATCAAGTCCGGTCAACTGTTCCGCCGCCGCGTGGTCACCCACGACGAGGCTGTCGCTGAGATGGCGAACGAGCCGTACAAGCTGGAACTGCTCTCCCTGACCCAGGGCCCCGGTTCTGGTGCGGATGCTGCCGAGGGCGCATCCGTGGAGGTCGGCGAGGGTGAAATCACCATTTACGACAACGTGCACCCGAAGACCGGCGAGACCGTCTGGAAGGACCTCTGCCGCGGCCCGCACCTGCCGAACACTAAGCTGATCGCTAACGGTTACGCCCTGATGCGTGCCGGTGGCGCGTACTGGCGCGGTTCTGAGAAGAACCCCATGCTGCAGCGTATTTACGGTACCGCATGGCCGACTAAGGACGAGCTGGTGGCGTACAAGGAGCGTATCGCTGAGGCGGAGCGCCGCGACCACCGCCGCCTGGGCCGTGAGCTGGACCTGTTCTCCTTCCCGAAGAACATTGGCCCCGGCCTGCCGGTGATTCACCCTAAGGGTGGCGTGATTAAGCGCGAGATGGAAGACTACGTGCGTACCCGCCACATTCAGGAGGGTTTCCAGTACGTCAGCACCCCGCACATTTCGAAGGAAGACCTGTTCTACACTTCCGGTCACCTTCCGTACTATGCGGACGGCATGTTCCCCTCCATGGAGCTGGATAACGGCAACTACCGTCTGAAGGCTATGAACTGCCCGATGCACAACGAGATTTACCGTTCTCGTGGCCGTTCGTACCGTGAGCTGCCGCTGCGTTTCTTCGAGTTCGGCACCGTGTACCGTGATGAGAAGTCCGGCGTGCTGCAGGGCCTGACCCGCGTGCGCATGATTAGCCAGGACGACTCCCACTCGTATGTGACGAAGGAGCAGGCACCGGACGAGGTGCGTCACCTGCTGAAGTTCATGCTGAGCCTGCTTGAGGACTTCGGCATGACTGACTTCTACCTTGAGCTGTCCACCCGTGACACTGAGGGTGATAAGAAGGATAAGTTCATCGGTACCGATGAGCAGTGGGAAGAGGCTACCGCGGTTCTGGAGCAGGTTGCGAAGGAGACCGGCCTGGAGCTCGTTCCCGATCCGGGTGGAGCTGCGTTCTACGGTCCGAAGATTTCGGTTCAGGCGAAGGACGCTATCGGCCGTACCTGGCAGATGTCGACCGTTCAGTACGACTTCAACCAGCCGAGCCGTTTCGGTCTGGAGTACCAGGCTGCGGACGGTACCGTGCAGGAGCCGGTCATGATTCACTCGGCGAAGTTCGGCTCGATTGAGCGCTTCCTGGGCGTGCTGACTGAGCACTATGCGGGCGCGTTCCCGGCGTGGCTGGCACCGGTTCAGGTGATTGGTGTGCCGGTGGCTGAGGCGTTCAACGACTACATGACTGAGATCGCGGATAAGCTGCGTGCGCACGGTGTGCGTGTTGAGGTGGATTACGGTTCGGACCGCTTCACCAAGAAGATTCGTACTGCGTCTACTGAGAAGGTTCCGTTCATTCTGATTGCTGGCGGTGAGGATGCGGAGCACGGCGCTGTTTCGTTCCGTTTCCGCGGCAACAAGCAGGAGAACGGTGTGCCTGTGGATGAGGCTGTGGCACGTATTGTGGAGCATATCCGCAACCGCGTGAACGAAGACCCCAAGCCCAGCACCGAGGCTGCTGAGTAGTAGCGGTTTAGGCTTCAACCTAGCTATATAGAAAACCACCCCCTTTGCGGCGACAAGCTGCGGAGGGGGTGGTTTCTTTGTGTGCCTTTGGGGAGGCGGGGTGGGGGGGTGTGGGTGTGAAAAGCTGTGTCTTGGGCTAGTTTTTAGCTCCAGAATGCTAGCGTGGTAGTAAGGCGAACGTCCATAGTCATTCAGAAAATGGGTAGCTGGATGGTTCTGAAAATGATGTATCGCTGTTGATTGTTGAGGGAGCACGAGCGTATGAAGTCGAATAAGTATGTTCCTGTTGGGATGCTGTTCTTGATCCTGGCAATTATCTTAAACGTAGTGTCAAATGTCAGCGACATGGTGCTTGGAATTCTCTACGGCATCTCGATAGCAGTATTGATTATTGGACTATCTAATAGTCGAAAATAGGTGCTGTAACAGACAAAGAAGGACCCGGCAGGCCATCCATTTGGACGACCCGCCGGGTTTTTGGGAAGCAAAGTTCGTTCACGAAGAAGTAGCAGGCTTTGCTGTTGAAGCTCATTTGAAAGGATTGAAGAATGGCAAGCGTTGAGGTGATGAAGGAACGAGCTCGCATCGCGGGTCGTTTCACCCTGTCTGCTCGCCGAAACTCGGAACATAGGGCACTTGTTGTGCTCGCTGTGCAGAAGGCGGGAGGGGAGTGCCATGTTATCCCGGTTGCTCCCGGCGAAGATGAGGCTGAAGTGCTCTGCCGCGTCCGCAAGGCTGCGGGCGGTAAGCCGGTCATTATCGTGACAGAGACTGAGGGGGAGCTTCAAGCTCGTCTCTTTGACAGCGAGAGCAATTAGGGTGGGTAATCCTAAAACTAGTAGAAGACCCGGCGGGTACTAAAGATGTAGTACCCGCCAGGTCTTTTCTGTGTTGATGGGGATTGTGACAGCTGAAATTCGTATTGAGAAATATTCTGTCACTACACATCTTTTGAAAGCGCGGACGAGTCGTTACATGCTAGGGTAAGCAGTGGTGTCGCATGCACTAGATTCGTGCGCCATCATCATATGTCAGTATCGGATAAGGACGTCTGAGGGAATCTCAAGCACAATGTGTGTGTCCGGTGAGACGCACCCGGTCCATAAATTCGAGGAGGAATTTATCGAGAGATTTGCGAAAAAGTTATTTAATATTTTTTGTAAACATTTCTAACAAGGAGATCTATTGTGGAATGGAAGATACGAAACTTTAAATCTATAGACGAAGCAAGTATCAATCTAGATATTTCAAAAAATGCAATTATCGCTGGCCCAAATAGTAGTGGTAAATCCTCCATTATTCAATCAATTTTGCTGGCCGCTCAAAGTTCTCAGTATAAAATTGAACTAAATGGTCATTTGTTTTCTTTTGGTGACCCGTTGGATGTTATTAAAGATGGTGAAAATGAAATTGTTATAGAACATGAATCTTTATACGCATATAGGCATGCAGAAAAAGATGAAGAGATCAAATCAGTTGTTCACTTGAAGGATGTTGCGGTAGACTCGAGAAATCGTGCTCTAGGTGTTTCTAATATAGAGCTATTTAAGAAGAATAAAAAAGTAATTAGTTCTCTGGGATTGTCGAATAAAAGAATACCTTCTAGGCACCGTAGAATTTTCAGAGAGATAAATGAAAGTAATGGGAGTAATCTTCAATTTATTCCTATAGTTAAAGATACAGAGAATGGTTTTACGGGATACGTGGGTTTTAGCGGTTTTGAAGCGGTGGTTTTTGGGTACGTCTCATCAATTCGTGAGGATGATCCAAAAAAGTTTCGGGAAAGGCTGGAGAAGAAACTTGTAAAATTCCTTAGGGAGGATTATGAATCCTTCCCTAGTGAGGCTTTTAATGAAGACTTTGAAGTCTTTGGCTCATCCTATATAACCCGACCTGTCAATCCATATTATAGAGAAGGGGGTCGGTTTATTGACTTCTTGAGTGAGCTTATGCGCGAAGGGATAAATTCATTTGATGGCTTTAAAGAAGGCAAGCCGGAATTTTTTAATAAAATAAATGAATTTTCAACATTTGAGAATCTATATAATGCTTTTAAATTAGAGAAGAAAAAGAGTAAAAATGAAGTATATAAATATATAGCACAAAGCATTCAAAACCCTGACTCTGATATTCATATATCAACGGTCCCCCCTCGCCCAGAATATTTACAATTTTCAAGCATTCATAGTAGTTTTTATTCAGATGATTATGCGAATGATATTATATTTAATAAGTATATTGGGGAATATGAGGATATTCTTGAAATGCTGTCTATATACAATATGTCTTTAAATCCACTTAGGAATAGAGTTAAATATCTCGGGCCTGTCAGGAACTCCCCCAGGGCATATTATGAACGATCAAATAATACATATAACAGGCGAAATTCCCCGATTGGCATCAATGGCGAGTATGTTGCGGAATACATTGATAGCTTAAATCAGAGGAAAGGTTTTGAAATTAAATATGTTAATCCTGAAGGGGATGAAAAAGATGGCCCTATACAAGAATCAATTAATGAGTGGGTAAAATATGTTGGAATTGGTGAAAATGTAAAAGTTAGAAATATTTCAAAGATTGGCTATTCGTTGACTCTTGAGGTTAGGGGTCGGGAGCGTGACTTAACTTCTGTCGGTGTTGGTGTAAGCCAAGCATTACCTGTTATTGTTGCTCTTCTTACATGTGAACCCGGGGATATATTTCTGGTTGAGCAACCAGAGCTTCATTTGCACCCAGATGCTCAAGCACGATTGGCTGATTTCTTGATTACTGCAAGACCGGATGTGTGTGTGGTTGCTGAGACTCATAGCGATAGTATTTTGGCTAGAATTAGGCGACGCGTTATTGAAAATAGGAAAAATAACAATACGGGTCTCACAAATAAAAATATAGATATTATTTTCGTTAATCCAGCAGATGATGGTAGTGTTGGGGAGTTTATTGAGATGAGCGATCTTGGAAAATTGGATCGTTGGCCTGAAGGATTCCTTAATGGAACTATTGAAGATTTAAGAGAAATCTTTAATCTTGAACGTAGCATTAGAAAAGAGAAGAAAGAATGACAGGCAATCATTCTGAGCATTTTACATTAATTTCTTCAAATGTATTCAATGCAGAAGATATAGGTGAAACTCTTGATGCCATAGAACAGATATATGGTAGCGAATATGGTCCTTACGATAAAGGGAAAGTTGGTTTTTATGTAAGTCAGGTTGGGTATGAGAATATTGAAAAAGTTGTAGAAAGAGGAAGGGGTGATAGGGATTATGAACATTTGGTTTACAGTCTCCTTAATATTCCAAGTTGTTATGAAGGGAAGGGAGTAAATTTTTCCAAGTGCAACGATGCGGGCTGTCTAGATATAGATGAGATAGGCGAATATTCTTCCTGTGAAGGTTCATTGGTATATATATCGTCTGCTAGAGATGCTGCGCATGAGTGTGAAGGAGTTGCCACGTATCCTGTGGAGCAATATACGGAAAAGTACTCTCATAGAAGAATCATTCAGCAAAAATTAGACGGATTGAATATTGCAGATAGTCTTTTGAATGGAGTAGGGAAAGCATTTATGAATATTGTTTTCGCGAACGGATTCTTCAATGGTGATGTATTTGAGACGAGTGGAAATAAACATGAAATTTGCAAAAAGGTATATAATCATATTTGCGTAATTGATGATTATGCGAGTAAAACCTGGGCTGAGGCAAAATGTTCGACTGATATTATAAATGCATTTAATTCCTACAAGGTTACTGTTTCACCTGAGTCGAGCAATAGGCATAAAGATAAAAAATATATGCGCAGGAGAAATATTCTATTCAGAATTGGAGAGAGTGATGTAGTTTTTCAATGTGAGTGGCATAGTAAGATTACTGGTAATGGGGGGCGCATTTATTTCTATGTTCCATCGCCAGATGATGTTTCAAAATATCCTGAAATTCGAGAGAAGGTTTTAATTGGTAAGGTATGCCACCACTTGTGATTTTGATATTTCTATTTTTGTAGAATATTAAATTTTCTTACCCGCAGGAGACAAAAGACGGACCCGGCGGGCTATCCATCATATAGCCCGCCGGGTCCCTTCTTTATGCGGTTGCTATGCGCTCAGCCCTAGCGGGTGGTGCGTTCCAGCAGCTGCAGCACGTTCTGGTAGGTGTGGCCGGTCGCCTCCGTCATACCCTGCTCACAGGTGCGGTTCGCTGAAATGTATGCGGCGAACTGCTTCTGCTCGCTCAGCTCGGCAGCCTCCGCCTCCGTAGCGCTCGCCGTCAGCTCCGGGTGCAGCATACCGCGGTCACCCGCGTAACCACAGCAACCCCAGTGCTTCGGTACGTACACGTCGTCACTCATCGCGTTCGCAATCTTCTCAAACGCAGGCTGAGTACCCAGGTGAGTCATGGAACAGGTCGGGTGCAGCGCAATCGACGGCAGGGGAGCAGACACAGTCAGCTTACCCAGCATGTTATCGGCGGCGAACTGCACCGCATCGTACATGCGCAGACGCGAGAAGTCCGGCTCACCCGGCTTCAGGCCATTCACAATCTTGTGCTCAAGCGCCTCAATAACCTTCTCGCGCATCACCTCAAGACCCTCAGTACAGGACGAAGCGTCACACACGACCGGCAGGCGGCCACCATCAGTAGCCTCCCACAGGGACTTCAGCACACGGTCACTCATAATCGAGTAGCCGTCGGTGAAGCCCTTCGACTTCCACGGGGTAGCGCAGCACATCTCACCAATATTGCCGGGGATGCGGTACTTCACGCCCGCACGCTCACACAGGCGAATGAACGCCTGGGTTGCGTTGACCGGGTCGTGCTTGCCGTCGCCGTCCACGCCGCCGAACATGGCGTTCACGCAGGCGGGGAAGAACACAATCTCAGCGGTTGCGTCCTTGTGCGGCTTACGCGCCGGGCCACCAACCGGCAGGTCCTTCTTGTAGGACGGAACCATGTCGTCACCCATGACCTTGCGGGCAATGTCGGTGGTGCCGTGTACTACGGGGAACGGCAGCTTCTTCGCCACAGTCAGGGCCTTGCCGGCGACCTTGTCCATGACGCCCCACTGCTGCGCGGCAACCTTCCAGCCGGCGGCGGCCAGCTTGTCCTGGTTCTCAGAACGCAGGCGGCGAATCAGGTCACCGGTGTTAATGTTCACGGGGCAGCGGGTCTGGCACATGCCGTCCACGGCGCAGGTCTCAATGCCGTTGTACTCGTACTCCTTACGCAGACGCTCGGCGAGCTCGTGGTCGCCGTTCGCCTCAGCGGCGGCAATCTCACGGCGCATCACGATGCGCTGGCGCGGGGTCAAAGTCAGGTTGCGGGAGGGGCAGACCGGCTCGCAGTAGCCGCACTCCACACAGCGGTCGACTTCTTCCTCGACGGTTTCGGCGACCTTCAGGTCGGTCACGTAGTCGGTGTCCGGCTCGGCGAGCAGCACGCCCGGGTTCATGAAGCCCTTCGGGTCAATGAGGCGCTTAATCTGGCGCATCACGTCGAAGAGCTCGTCACCGAACTGGCGGCTCACAAACGGAGCCATGATGCGGCCGGTACCGTGCTCAGCCTTCAGCGAGCCTTCGTTGCCGAGAATCAGCTGAACCATTTCTTCGGTGAAGTCGCGGTAGCGGTCCAGCTGCTTCGGGTCGCGGAACTGCTCGTTCAGCATGAAGTGGATGTTGCCGTCCTTCGCGTGACCGAAAATCACGGAATCCTTATAGCCGTGTGCGTCGAACAGCTTGGTCAGGTCGCTACAGGTGTTACCCAGAACCTCGACGGGCACGACCACGTCTTCAAGCAGGGCGTTCGTGCCGGAGGGGCGGTTGCCCGCAACGGTGGTGTACAGGCCGCGGCGTGCCGCCCACAGGGCGTTACGCTCAGACAGCTTGCTGGTCATCGACACCGGCGACGCCACGGGCAGGCTCTTAAACATGGGTGCGGCTGCGGCGGCAAGGTCGCTCAGCTCCTGCTCAGAGTTGCCCTGGAACTCAACCAGCAGGGCGGCGTGGTCCTTCACGTCGATGGCGGCGAGCGCCTCCGCAGCCTGGCCGGTACGCTGAGCCACACGAATGCTGGTGGCGTCCATCAGCTCGACGGTTGCGAGCTTGTTGGCGACCAGTTCGGGTACGGAGCGTGCCGCGTCAATGAGGTTGTCGAACACGAGCAGGCCGGTCGAGGTGTTCTTCAGAATCGGCAGGGTGCGGTAGGTTGCCGAAGCGACGAAGCCGAGGGTGCCCTCCGAACCGATCAGCAGGTGCTGCAGAATGTCCACGGGGGTTTCAAAGTCGACCAGGGAGTTCAGGCCGTAACCCATGGTGTTCTTCATGGAGTACTGCTGGCGGATCTTCGCCATGGACTCGGGGTTCTCAAGCACGCGCTTGCGCAGGCGCAGCAGGCCCTCGTGAATTTCGGGTTCGAGGGAGCGCAGCTTCTGGTCGGCGTCCGGCTCGGCGGTGTCAATGATGGTGCCGCTGGGTAGCACGAACACCATGGAGTCGAGGGTGTTGTAGGTGTTGTACTTGGTGCCCGAAGACATGCCGGAGGAGTTGTTCGCGACCACGCCACCGATGGTGCATGCGGACCAGGATGCCGGGTCGGGTCCGAGCTTGTAGCCGTAGGGTGCCAGGTAGTTGTTGACCATCATGATGGTCGCGCCGGGCTGCACGCGTACCTTCTTGCCGTCTTCAAGGACCTCAATTTTCTTGAAGTGGCGGCGGGTGTCGACCATGAGGCCGTCGCCGCTTGCCTGGCCGGAGAGGGAGGTGCCGCCGGAGCGGAAGGTCAGCGGCAGTCCGAGGTCGCCGGCTGCGCGGAAGATATTGGCGACGTCTTCAGCGGAGTCGGGGCGGACCAGGCCGGCGGGTACGAGCAGGTAGTGGGATGCGTCGTGGGAGATTGCGAGGCGTTCGAGTTCGGAGACGCTGGATTCGACTGCCTCGGCGCGTGCATCGCTGAGCAGGCGCTTGAGGGTGTCTTCGTAGGGGGACTTGAGTGCTTCGGACGTGTTTGCCACAACGGTGGTCATGATTGAGCTTCCTTACTGGTGAAGGGTGTGAATGCTGTCCTTAATCCAGTATCTGCTCTTGAACACCGTCTTTTCCGCTTAGCTATGGCTAAGCTTGGCGACTACTTGTCACCATAAGGGGAGTGGGTTATACACCGTGCTGATGCGTAGCTTTGCCGCGTGTTTGCTGGTTTTCCGGGGGAGTAAGCGCGGGCTTGCGGAGGCGCACCCACCACACTCTGAACGCTGCGGCTGCTGTTAGGCGCGGCCGCCGAGCGCCGTAACATTCCAGCTAGTAACCCAAAAGAAAACGTGGGGCAGAAAGCTCCATGCTTTCCACCCCACGCTTGTGTAACGTTTAGGCTTCGTCGAAGAAGTCCTCATCAAGCTTCATGATGGTGTACGTACGTGCCACCTGCACACCAACACCGTACTTGATCATGAGGCGCGCCAGGTGCTCACCATCAATTAGAACGAGGGAAATTCCGCTACCAAGATCCTCCGCGTAGCCGCGTGCACCAGACGTAAAGGAGCTTGACGTGATGAACACGCCCTGCGTTGCCTTGCCGTGCATCGCGCCCACAAAGTTCTGAAGGTCGGGGCGGCTCACCACATTGTCCTTGGCGTAACGCTTAGCCTGGACATAAATCTTTGAAAGACCCAATGCATCCTGGTCAATGATTCCGTCCACGCCGCCGTCATTGGAAGCCGGAGTAACGGTGCCGCGTCCTGCCGGGCCACCGTAGCCCATCGCCAACAGAACATCCACCACCAGATGCTCAAAAGCAGTGGGGGACATTGCGCGGACGCGTTCCAAAATGTCGTGCGTCAGCGCGGACTCAATCTGAGTGATGCTTTCGTCGATAAGTTCCTGCGGGGTGCTATCAGAGACCTCAGTGGGTGCAGTCGTGACGGCAACGGTCTTGGTAGCGGTCTTCAAGGTTTCCTGCGGGTCCTGCTCGGAACTATCAGACTCGGAACGCTCACGCGTGCGGGCGGAACGAACAATATGTGCAACGACATCATCGGGGATGCCCTCAGGGTGAGCTTCAACCAGCTTCAAGCCTTCGTCAGAAATAACCTGCTGACCGCGGCGAGGGGAATCAACCGCGCCGAACATCTTGAGATAGGTCAAACCCCAACTAATACGGTCCACATAAACGGGTCGCTTGCCGTTCGGTAGGTTGGGTCGCAACTGGTCTTCAGAAAGCGGGTAGCGCTCCGCTACTGCACTATAAATTTCTTTATTGGTGCGGGGGGTGCGGTCAGACAGGTAAGTCAGAATGCAGGGAATGAATTCGTAGAACTTGGGAAGTTCAACCTCAGTGGTATCGGGCGACTGAGCGGTCATCGGTGTATCTCCATTGATTGATAACGGCTGATTAATAACGGTGGGTAGTCCGTTCCTAATATACCTCTAATACGAAAGATAATCGTTGCCAGAAGCGCATGTTTTCCCTTGTGCAGGCTTTATTAGTGCGGCAGCTGTTAGGCGCGGCCGCCGAGCGCCGTAACATTCCAGCTGGCAGTACTATCAGAAGTCACCACACCACAAAACAGGGGAGAGCCCGCCGAAGCACGCACCCCCAAATCCTCCACAAACACGCGGCCACCCGCAGGCACACTACGCTCCTTACGATCCACACCCGCACAATACACCGTCATCTTCGCACCCGAACGGTTCTCCACCGCAACCGAACCGCCACTAGACACCGTATCGTGCACAAAACCGCGGCTGCCCTGCATCTGAATCTCGCCAACCTCCGCGCTCTGACTCGTCAACGGCACACCATCAGGCGCCTCAAACTCACCCGAAGAACCAACACCCGCCGCACGAACCGACACCATCCACTGCGCATCATCCGTCAGTTGCGACGTCGACGCCGTCACACGCGCCGAACTATGCGGCACGCTCACCGCACCCGCAGACTGAGCGGTACCAGAAGGACCGGTACCAGAAGGACCGGTACTAGAAGGAGCCGGCGCAGACGCGCTCACCGTATGACGAACCCACACGCCCGCACCCTCACCCGAACCGCCAGCAACCACCTCAACCGTGGTACCCGAACCGTCCGAAACAGAAACCTTCATCGTGCCCTCCGGCTCACCGCGACGCTCAAACTCCACATACGAATAGGAGGCGGGCGCCGCCGGGCCCTCAAAGACCGCCTCCTCAACAGCGCCGCGACCCGTAAACAGGCGGAAGCCCTCAGAATCCTGAAGCACCGGCGCCGTCGCGTGGCTCGCCGCAGTCGGCTCAGACGAAGCCTCAGCAGACGCAGAAGGGGAGGAGTTCAGGGAGGCGCACCCGCCCAGGGCGGCGGCAAGCGCACCGGATAGGCAAAGGCTTGCGCCCAGCTGACGGAAGCTCGGCTGACGAATGCTCGACTGGTGGAAGAAGAAAGCGGTGGTGTGTGAAGGCATAAGGCACTCCGATGTGCGGGTCGGCAACGCTACGGGGCAGTAACACTGCGGGATAACGCAACCGAGGTGATGGGTACATCACATATTGTGTCAGGTTAAATGCTCGCAGTGCAAAGACCCGCAAAGGCTACAGTGCAAAGAAATAGAAATGCAAACGCAACGGCGCGGAGTATCATTCACACTATGGATAAGGCGGAACAGAACCAGGCAGAAAACACGGTAAAGAACGGCACAGCACCCAATACGTCGGCGGGCAATATCTCGGGGAACAGCCCGGCGGGTGCATCTGTGCGCCCTGAAACTACCGCATCTGGAACCGCTCCCGCTGAAGCAAACCCCGCCGAAGCAAACCCCGCTGCAGCGAGTCCCGCAGAAGCGAGTCCGGCAGAATCAACCGCCCTGCACGTAGATGCCGTGCAGATTGATAGCGCCCGCCTGGACAGTGCCCACTCCGTCTACTCCACCGACCTGGACCCCGACGACGACTACGAAGAAGTCGTCGAAGAATACGCCACCACCGATGCGCCGGACGGCACGCACCGCGAGGAACGCCGCATCACCCGTACCACGCATCACCCGCGCGGTAAGGGCGACCAGAAAGCTGGCGCTCCGAAAACGGGCTCTCAGAAAGCAGGTACCCAGGGCAACCCTGACGGTGCCGCCGAGATGATTGACGCCGAGATGATTGACGCCGAGATGATTGACGCGGGCGAACCTGAAACGCACACCACGACCATCCGCACGGTCACCCGCACCGTCACGGACCCGCCGCGTCGCGCCCCGCGCACCCGCCTGTTCCGCACGCTCAGCAAGTACCGCGGCGAGAAGAACCTGGCGGAGTGGGAGGACCGCTCCTCCCGACCCATGTTCGTGGCGTCCGTGCTGTACCTGCTCGCGTTCGCTGCGCCCATCATGAGCACGCGCATCCAGGAACCGTACGACGGGTACCTCAACATCATTCAGATGATTCTGTGGGGCCTATTCGCCGCCGACTACTGCATTCGCCTGTACCTGGCGCCGCGGCGACTCTACTTCATCACGCGCAACCTGATGAACCTGGCGATTGTGCTGCTGCCGGCGTGGCGTATCGTTAGCTTCCTCGCCATGATTTACATGACCGCCAACCGCCAATATAAGAGGCTCTCGGAGTTGGCGGTGAAGCTCTTCGGGTACACCGCAATCTTCATCATCATGTTCGCCCTGGCGATCTATTCGGTGGAGTCTTCCGAGCCGGGCACGATGATTCGTGACCTGCCCACCGCGTACTGGTGGACGTTCACGACCCTCGCCACGGTCGGTTACGGCGACGTCTACCCGGTCACCGGTATCGGCAGGGTTATCGCCGTGGTCGTCATGCTGTACGGCGTGGGTATGGTCGCGGTTGCGACCGGTGCGCTCGCCAGCTGGATTATCGAAAAGATTGGTGGCAGGGAGGAGCAGGAGTACCCCGCAACCAAGGCTGACGTGGACGATCTTCGTCAGGAGATTTCTGAGTTGCGTGCCCTGCTGGCTCGTGAGTATGCGCGCCGAGAAGCCCACGACTATACGTTGCGTGAGGTTGTGGATGAAGAAGGTGTGCACCCGGTTCCTTCGGAGGCGGAGGCGGCACGCCGTGCCGGTTCCAGTGCTGCTGGTTTTGGTGCCACGGGCTTTACTGCCGAGGGCTTTACCGCTCCGGCAGCTTCCGAGGCTACCTCGAACACTGCTCCAAACACCGCGCGGGTTGATGGTTCCGCCGATTCCTCAACCTCTCATGAGGTTGTAGTGCGTGAGCAGGAGCCGGTTGCCCTGCTGGAGGAGACTCGCCAGACGTTCACGATTATTCGTGAGAAGTTCGCGTTGCGCTCTCGTAAATAGTTGTTGAGTTCTGCTGTTATCTGTAGCGAAACCGTGGGTTTTGCCGGTGGCACGGTGGAAAACCGCGGTAGAAATTCGGAAAGTCTTCGCCAGATGTCATGTTGTGGCTTGTCGGGGTAAAATTAGCCTGCGCGGAGTGTAAATTGAGGCTTGTGTACGTGAAAAACCCCTCAATTTAAGGTCTAATGTGACCAAACTATCTTTTAAAAATGACCGTCACTAGTGAAACTCCTAGCCAGAGCCTATAAACTAGCTACGTGCCGATTACCGAGCACCCTGTAGCCAATGCGCTACGGGGTGTCGTCGTATGCCCACCTCACTCACGGGCAGGCACCACTCAACTCACAAACTCACTCAAACACACACACTCTGTTAGGACACTTTCGTGGCACCTAAGTCCACCCTGGGCGCGCTCGCTCTACTCGTCAGCGCGCTCTCCCTCACCGCGTGCGCATCCGCACCGACCAATGCTTTTGGCGCCCCTGACGCGCAGAACAGCCCCTCCGCAACCGCTGGTGTCGACCAGGCTGCTTTTGCAACCGCCGAACCTAGCGCTGTTTCCGCCCCCGGCGACGACGGTACCGGAATTAAAGCGGCGGTTGGCGTCTCGCAGGACCCGTCGATTCACCCGACCGCAACCCAGCCCACTGAGACCCCCGCACCGGATAACACGACCAACCAGGAACCTGTCGTCTCCACTGCGGCACCCATGCCTTCCTCGGTAGTCGTTGCGCGCTCGCGGAAAATCATGGACGGCACCTGGATTCAGCAGGGTGCCGCCGACCTTCAGAACTACATGGATGCCGTCATCCACGACGGCATTATTGAAGTCACCTACCACCTGAACCACGAAGAGCTGGCAACCCCATTCTGGGTTGGTACTTTCGAAGCGAAAGACGGTAACTTCACCCACGTTTCTCACGTGGACCGTGTGAAGCTGACCCGCGCACCATACGCCTCCAACAAGGAAACCAAGGAATTCACCATGGAGGACGGCGTGCTGAGCTTCCCCATGACCTTTGAGGGCGCAACCCGCATCATTCACCTGGAAAAGCAGCACAGCTAAGCGCACTGCCGGGGGAGTCATCTCATATCTGGCACGCATGACGGATGAGGCGTTCCCGTTGCCGCGTGCGGGCTATAGAATGGGACTATGAGCGAGAACACGACCCCCGAGCACGGCACCGCAGCCTCGGTGCAGGATTCCTTCGAGCTGCCCAGCGCACCGGACCAGTTCCAGCGCCTGTGGACCCCTCACCGCACCGCCTACGTGAGCGGTGGCCAGAAGGACTACACCGAGAAGACCTGCCCCTTCTGCACTGCGCCCAGCCGCAGTGACGAGGAGTCGCTGATTGTGCACCGCGGCAAGCATGCCTTCGTGATTCTCAACCTCTACCCGTACAACCCCGGTCACCTGCTGGTCTGCCCGTACCGCCACATCCCGTTCTACGATGATGCAACCGAGGCGGAAACCATTGAGATTGCGCAGCTGACCCAGCTCGCCATGAAGGTTCTGCGCGAGGTGTCGCATAATGACGGCTTCAACATTGGCATTAATCAGGGCAAGGTGGGCGGCGCGGGCATTGCTGATCACCTGCATCAGCACATTCTGCCGCGCTGGAGTGGGGACACGAACTTCCTGCCGATTATCGCTCACACCAAGACCATGTCACGCACGCTGGATGATATGCGTGTGGCCATTGCGGAGGGGTTTGCTCGCCTCAGCTAGATAGCCCGGACTAGATAGCGCGGACTAAATATCCTGGACTAGATAGCCCGGTCTAGATAACCCAGTCTAGATAGCCCGGTCTAGATAACCCAGTCTAGATAGCCCGGCGACCCGGTTGGCAGGCTTGGTGAGTTTGAAAATCTGCACTCACTACTTCAATTTGCCAACCAGTGCAGAAAAAACTTGCTTCATAAATGCGTAGATTAGGCGGTCGACGCGTATTTGAATGATGTTATGTCCCTTGGATATGGCAAAGTTTTAAAAGTTTTAACTGCAGCGACGCTGCGGGGAAGCTTCCAGCTTCCATGAACACCGCACAGCTCACCGAAAAATAGCGGTCACCGATCGCTTTCGGGCTTGGCAGGGTAAGCACCCTGCATCAACCACAGAGGTCAGCGCCTCAACTGAGAACCCACCCCGCCGTGCGTGAACGCGCGGCAACACTGCGAGGGGTGCGGATCAGAGTGAAGGCTGCTGGCCTCTTTTTGCGCCCCGAGGATGCGCCCCCGAAGATGTGCGCTGGGAATGAGCGGAGCGTCTGGGGCAGTCTCGCCAGCCGCGCCGTGAACCCGCCAGAGCCGTTAGATGTGCCAGTACTAGATGCGCCAGACCCGCTAGAGTGGAATGCTATGGACTACCCCAACCTGCTTGAGACTGCTTTCGACGAGTTCACTGCCGCGCCCGCTGTAACTACTGTGCCCGCCGCCGGTAATGAAGCCGGTGCCGCCGGTGACTCTGCAGGCGCGCCGCTACTGCTCATCTGGAGGCAAATCCGCTGGTCCAACCGCCGCCCGCTCATTGAGGTGGAACCGGTCGTGCCCGGCGGGGTCCCTGAAGGAGCTCATAACCGGGCATCTCAAGCGGCGGGGGCGCCCCATATGACGGGGGAGAGCGCCCCTAATCAGGAAAGCAGCCCCGGGCAGCGTGGCGTTCCAAGCGGGGTTCGCATCCAGATTCCGTTGACCCCCGGCGCCTACCTGGGGTTGCGTATTCCGCGCGATAGCGAGGGGGAACTCTACCGCTACTGCGCCGGATACACCACCGGCACGAGCAGTGACGCCGCCCCCGAATCCGCTGGAATCCGCCGCGTACCCTGCCCCGAAGGCACCCGCATCCGGCGTGGCCAGCAGTGCCCGCGCTGCACCGCCCGCGACGAATTTACCGCCCTGCACAGCGCGCACCTGTACCCCGGAACGCTCACCGAATCCATGCGCGCCTACGCTCTGCTGGAGCATCGCCTCTACATCGCGACCTTCCCCGACGGCACGCACAAGGTTGGCACCAGCTCACTGCACTCGACCCCGCGCCGCCTGGACGAGCAGGCGGTCGCCACCGCCACATACATTGCGCTCGCACCCGACGGGCTTGCTATTCGCCGCGCCGAGGACGCCGTGACTGCCCTCGCGAAGATTCCGCAGGTCAAGCAGATGGCGGGCAAGTACCGCGCCTGGACGAACCCGCTGCCCGGCGCGCAGCTTCGTGTTGCCCATCAGGAGGCGGTTGCCCGCGCCCGCGAAGCACTCGCTGAACTGGCACGCACCGACCCGGAGGTGCCGCTCACCGCCCTGGATGAGCCGTGGATTCTGTCGCTCGCCATGAACCGCCCGTACGCGACTCTGCGGGCGCAATCGCCCGAACCGCTGGCGCCGTGTGATTCTGGTCTGGAGAGCGGGGCGGCTGGTTTCTTCTGCACGGGCGCGGCGGGTCAGTTTTTGAGCGCCCACACCGGCGATGCTGACGCGGCGTTCCTGGTGAATACTGCCGCGTGGCGGAATGTGCTGGTGGAGCCTGCGCAGGAGTTCACACGAGTGAGGGTGCAGGGTTCTCTGTTCTAAGCGGGTTTGCTGTTCTAATACCCCCGTCGCTTCGCCCTAGCCGGAGCCCCGCACCAAACCCCACCCCGCCCGAACCAAACCCCGCACCAAAACCCCAGTAACCCCGCCCCGTCCGGCTGTAGCGAACGAGTTCCAGCGGACCATTCAGCCGTTAGCGTGCGTGTACTAAAATGGTAAGCATGTCCAAACCCCTCATTCGTCTCCTCGGCCAGGGCGTACGCGCCGCGACTAAGCTTCGCGGCGGCGGCTCCGCCTTCCCCGGCCTTGTCATGGAAAAATTGCACCCCGACTTCGTCGCTGAAGAGCTCGCGAAGCTGCCCTACGGCGTGGTTGTTGTCTCCGGTACGAACGGTAAGACCACCACCACGAAGATGGCTGTGCAGCTGCTTGAAGCTCAGGGTCTGAAGGTTTTCACTAACCGCACCGGTTCGAACTTTGTGCGCGGTGTTGCCGCGGCACTGCTGGGCGAGATGACTCTCGGCGGCAAGCTTGACGCTGATATTGCCGTGCTTGAACTGGACGAGGCGCACGCCGTGCACTTCGTCAAGGCCGTCAAGCCCGACTATGCTCTGCTGTTGAATGTTCTGCGTGACCAGTTGGACCGTTTCGGTGAGATTGACACGACCCGCCGCATGCTGGCGACCGTCGCCTCCGCAACCACCGGCACCGTGGTGCTCAACCGTGAGGATCCGCGCATCCGCTCCCTCGCTGAGAACGTGCAGCCGGGCGTGACCGTCAAGTACTACGGCCTGGATGAGTCCCTGCGCTCGTACTTCCCCTCGGACGATGAGATGCGCGGCGGCACCGTCGCGAAGGCAACCCTGCCCGATGCAGACGTCACCCTGACCGCGTTCTCCGGCACCTCCGCAACCTTCGACCTGGCGGGTGTGGAGCGAGTCGGCGAGATTAACCTCTACGGCATTTACAACATCTTCAACGCGGCTGGCGCTATGGCGCTGACCCGTGCCGTCATGGGCGAGAAGCTCAACGAAGATAAGCTCATCGCGGAGCTGGCGAAGATTACCCCCGCCTTCGGCCGCGGTGAGACCCTGAACGTGAACGGCCGCCCGCTGCAGCTGCTGCTGGTGAAGAACCCGAGCGGTTTCCGCCTGTCCCTGGCGAGCGCGAACGCTGACGACTACGCCACCATGATCACGATTAACGACCAGT